>ERZ869921.15-NODE-15-length-108715-cov-13.783591_pt1 | contig 108715 bp, 177 predicted proteins | sample MGYA00579310_ERZ869921 | MGnify/ENA primary metagenome ERZ869921 (study PRJEB32216, sample SAMN09231816) | wastewater metagenome | place: USA: Maryland | collected 2016-06-21 | study: EMG produced TPA metagenomics assembly of the PRJNA472060 data set (Reclaimed...
AGAGTTCTTACTTACGACATTGGGCGAGAACACTCTCTAAACTGCCCCTGTTTCGTTGGACTAGATTACTGCGCCTTCCAAGTTGTCCAGCGCACCTGACCATTTACATCTAACTTAACACGAACTGTGTCCTTAGCGGTAGGGGCGATCTCCAAGATTGTGCCTGTGACCTTTGACTTCTGTGAAGTATAGAGGTCGCCTACCTTGTAAGTTGATACTGCTACTGTCATTTCTTTCTCCTTTGTTTTTGTTGATATATTAAGTGTAGCAAAAAATCTAAGAAATATCAAATCCATTTCCTAGAAATCTCACTATTTGGACTGTGATCTAGGTCACACTATTTATTTTTTAGGATGAACAATAATAGCCCTATTAAGGATAAGACTACATATATGTCCATAGTTATCCCCTCACTTTTTCGTGGCTGAGAATACAATGTCGCTCTTTGAGTATACACACAATGAGCAAGATACGCAAGCGGAGCCCTGTTGAGAGATAAGGGGGATAGCCTTCTTGTTCTCAGGGCACTTAGCACCAGGGCGCCCAATCATCTCTTTCATGTCTGCCTGCCCTACGGCAAAATTCTTAGCAAGATATGCAAGCTTTACGCCATGATCTTTTTTCAGGGTAAGGCCAATAGACTTATTCTCGCTATCTGTAGAATAGTATAAAGATAGATTAGCAATATCCTTAAGAATAAGCGCTGCAGAGTTAACACGTGTATATACCCAGAATTGAATATCTGGCTGTTCTTCAATAACTAGTCGCCATGCCTGTGCATAGTCATCGCTAAAGAAATCTCCGTCCCAGTGGATACGAAATAGCATAGGTGCCTCACGCTTTACGCATTCTGATTTGAACTCTGCTACCATTTCTGAAAGTAGAGTATACATACCCTGCAGATCTTCATCCTTGAGCAATGCCCAGTTGTGCAATAGATTTTTCTTTACACTAGGAAATACCTTTTCTAACTTTCCTGCATAGCATACACTTTCACACACACTAGTAGCGCCAGGGCATGAGTAAGCTTTTCCTGCGGGAAGACCAAAGGTATTAGCCATGCTAGCCTGCTTACCATTAGGGGTAACAATATTTGCTACTTTACGATCTTTACTTCTAATTAACTTAGTCATTAAGGGGGCCTCTTTCTTTCTTTAATTGTAACATGTAGGACTGACATTTCTTTCTGTCATATTTCTTTTTATTTGGAATAGCGGAGGCAGCATTAGATCTACGTAACTCCATAAGGATACGTAACTCTTCAGGGGTCTTTTTCTGGCTCATATAATAATCTTAGCAGATATGGGGAAAAATATCAAATCTCTTAATTGTGAGGTAGATCACATGGGCCTCGGGCCCCAGACTTTTAGTCTAAGTAAACGTACCAGTCAACTTCTTCATCAAATGCAAAGTCAACTGTTGTTGTTTCACCAAAGTCGTTGCTAACTTCAATACTGTACACGTCACCAGTAGAATCAACGTCAATAGAAATTACTTCAACGATATCATCGTCAAAAGAAATAAGATCACCAATTTCTAATGCGTCTGCAGTTAACACGTCAGCTTTTATGAGTTCCATAACTTTTATTGTATCACTCATTTTAGTATTCCTCCTCTGGCAGCCAAAAGTGTAGGTGGTGTTGCTGAATAATTGCTCTTGCAGGTGCCTGTGTTGAGCCACGATAGGTAATCTGAAAGTCACCAACCATAGGCATATCAATCATGCGATCATAGTCCTCTTCATAGTAAGCGTCAATAGCCTCAATACATGGTGCGACCATTTCTGCAGGTACTGGAGGATAGTGATTACCTTTAAGGTGATAAAGAATCTGTGTTTCCAAATCCAATACTGTGTCCTGAATTCCTAGTGCTGTTACTGATCCCATTACTTATTGCTCCAATCTTCCATTACTCCGTCAATAGCGTCCTGTATATCTGCATTAAGCAAATCTATTTCATCATCTGTTAAGTCTGCAATAAAACTTCTTGCAGGGTTATGCTCCCAGAGAATTAAGCCTTCCATTACTTTACACTCACCTTTCCATCACGAAAAAATACCTTGGTGTACATTTTACCCATAGGGTCTGACATATTGTAGGTTGCGTATTCCTTAGCATCGCCAAAGTCTACGCACTTATTCCATGCGTTTACAATTTCTAGCATGTCTGCACTTCGCAGGGTATTGACAAGGTTGCCGTCATATGAAGTGGTGAGTGAGTAGTTGTATTCCATTTATTCTGTCCAATCTAGTGTGAGTTCTGAGTCTACCAATTCTGAGTAGTAAGTGTCAATTCCGCATGACCAACAATAGAATCCGTCAATATTTAGATCCTCATTACATGTAACGCATAAGGCCTCAATCATATTACCCAAAGTACTCACCCATATTCTTTTCGTCTGCCCAATCACGATAGTGTGGGTCGCATAGTTCACTAGGCTTAATAGATATTGCTGAGATACTCATACGCTGAGCAAAACACACTTTACATTCGTTCATAGGGGCTACCTCTTTCTGTTGATATATTTTAATCCTACACTATGGGGCTGACAAGGGCAACTCTTAAAGTACTTTAATCTCAAAATATGAGAAAATTTAGGTGTGAGTAATATCACAACGTAAAGCCCTGTGGATAACCTGTGGATAAAGCCTCGGCCCCAAAATTTAGTTGAAATTTCAAGCAGTTTTAAATCATGCTCAGGATTTCCCGTTAGCCATGGTTGACTATTTTTTATTTAGTAAATCATTTTTCATTTCACGCAGATCAGCTTTTAAATCTTGCCACATTAAACTTAAGCAAGCAAGAACTCCAAGAAATAAAATTACTTGTACAACTGTTGTGATAATTCTGCTCATTGTTTTCTCCTTATAGATTCTTATTGTATCGTGTGCCAGATTGCATGAGTTCTAACTCTTGTGCTTCTGTCTTTGTGCAGGCTGCATAAAATTTATCAAATTTGAAATTTGGATTATCAGCCTTGAACATGTCTGAAAATTCATCTATTAAATCTTCAAAAGTTACCGTTTCAATTTCATCTTTGAAAGTGTTTAGAATTTCTGCAATAACTACATAGTCTTTTCGTGTCATCATTATTCTGCCACCTTTAGCGTTGCATAAGAATTGTTTTCATTTAGTTTATCAAGTGCTGGCTGAATCATTGGTGCAAGTAATTCTTTTAGCATACCTTCTAGCATTGTTACTTGGTCAATTGTTGAGAGTGCAAGCAATTGCTGAGCGATTGGATGAGTTTCATCTAATTCAGTTACGAATTGGAGAGAGTGGTAGATCTTTGTCATTATAGTGTAGCCTTTCCTCTTAGTGTTCCAGTAATTCCTAAAGTGTCGCAAGCGACTTTGACTGATACGCCAACTGGTAAAGTGTTGGGGTATTCATTGACGAATTGTGCAACTGCACCTTTTGACGGTAGAGAGATTGTTTTAACTTCTCCGCTGAAAGTTTCTAGTTTGATTTTGTACATAGTTAGTTTCCTACTTTCTTAGTTTGTTTTTACTGCAACGGTAGCCATGAAATCGCTTCCATGCTTAGGACGGACGGTGATTAAGTATGCCTCAATATTTTCGCCATACCAAAGATCACGCTTTTCTGCGTGTGTGATTGTTCCCTCAATAAAACGGGAACGGGATTTGTATTGTGTTCCAACTAGTAGTGTTGGGATTGTGATTAGTTTGGTAGCCATTAGGCGCACCTTCTTTCTTTTTGTTATGTAACTATTTTAGCAGATTGGACTGACAGAATCAAATCCAAAAACGGACATATTGGACATTTGGAATGTGACCTTGATCACTATTGGCTGACTTTCCAGTCAGTCCACATAGGCAGACGATCAGGGTCAGTATCGTTATACCAACGCTCAATATTTTGTTCACATTCCATGCAGAATGTAAATTGTGTATCTGCAATTTCTGAGATAGCAGATTTCATAGGATTATGCTCAACGCATTTTGTGTTTAATGTAGTCATTTTAGACCACCTTTCTTTTTTTTCTTAAATTTATTTATTTTGTTATACCTAGAATTATAGCAGGGGGGTCTGACATTTGCATATATTATGTAAAGTAGATTATCACCATAATCTGGGGCAAAACGGACATTCCGTAAATGTGATTTACACCACATGGGGCCCGACCCCTTTTTTGCAGCTTTTTATTTTATTTTTTCTAGAATTTTTTCTAATTCTTTTAGTTGTTCTAGATTAAGGTGATCTAGTTGAATAGCTTTTTCAAATTCAAAAACATCTTTCATTGTTCTAACATCTCACTTTCTTTTTCATTTAACATTTCAAGAATTATTGCTAAATCTTTTTCATCAAGAAAAACTCTAGATGCACCCCATAGAAATGATGTAGAGTGTTCACCATATTGCTTTTCAGCAAGGGTATTAATTGTTTCAATCATTTCAATTTTTGTATTCATTAGTTAAACTCCTTTATTGAAGTTTCAAGAACAATCCAACCATCTGAAACTTTTTCTTCAAGATAGTCGTTAATTTCTTTTTCTGATAGGAAAAGTCCACCTAGGTTAGTAGATGAATAGTTATACTTAGGAAATTCGCCAGACCAGCGAAGTTGATACATTGTTTTGTTTAGTGAATTCATTTTGAATTCCTTTCTTTAAGAGGTTTACTTCTTTTTCAACCTTCTATACCTAGAAGTATAGCATAGGGGTCTGACATCTACTAGCCAGTAATCATACCAAAACGGACATTTTGATTTGTGACTTAGATCATGTGGATAACTTGAGCGTGATTTAAGATGTGATGTAGATCATGTGGATAACTTTTTGGGGCCCGAGGTTTTTGTGTGGTGTAGATCACATGCGACACGCCGTGTTTGGACTTGACTTTTTGGGTTTTGTGTGCTAGTATTCTACTATAAGAAAATCAAGAAAGGTTCTTGATAAAGAAAGGAAATCACAATGATTTCACTATATAACTCAATTAAGATTGGTGACACTATCACCATGAATAAGTCTTCTAACCTTGTTAAGTCAGGTATCGTTTCATCTATTAAGAAATGGAACGGATCTGCAATGCAGGTCACTTGCACCAATGGTGCGGTATTCCAATTAAATCGTTATAACTCAGACTTCTCACTAGTAAGCGAGGTTAAATAACATGCTAAATAGAATTATCTCAGAGATAGAATATATCTTTACAGAAGAGTTAGAGGGTTTGCTAACGGCTCTAGCCTTGATCATCTTGCCTATTGGATTGCTTATGTTATCAGGTATTGCCAAATGAATATCTACCTATGCGACTCATGCAATACGCTTGCAACCGTTATCCGTCAGGGTAACACAATAACAATCTCACCATGTCTATGCACTACTAAAGGAAATTAAATGAAAGTAACTATCACATCTATGTCAGGTAACACTCGCAACATTAACCTTATGACTAAGCAAGAGGTCTATGACTTTATAGAATTGTTTGGATCAACTCTACTACCAAATCAACGTGTCAAGGTTACATGCGATCTATTGTCAATAGACGGATACCTGCAAGGGATAGGTACCAGGTAGGTACTAGGTAGGTACTACCCACATGGTAGGGGGTGGCACTCCTACTATGCCACTGGGTGGTACTCCCTATATGGCAGGGGATGGTAGTAGTACACAAAACAAAATAGGTACTGGATATCATTACAAATAAGGCTATAGGTGCTACTGGTATTTGTTTTTAGCTGGTAGGGGTATTTGTTTTTTAGTGGGTACTAGTGTTTGTTTTATTGCTGGCACCCCTATTAGTTACAATGCTGGCACCCCTGCAGTGTGCTCACTATTGTTTTTTTATTTATTTTCTCATTATATGCATCATACACATTTAAAAAATATTCAGATTTTTGCCATTTTGGTTTTTACAAAATTTTTCAGATTTCGTGTATAATAGAAATCATGGGTATATTAGACAACTTTGAAAACTGGCTTGAGGTAGATGAGCAAGCATGGGCAAACCTTTCAACAAAAACTTTTTCAGAAACGGTATGTAAGGATTGCGAAGCTAAGACCGAATCAACCCCTATTGTAGAAACAGACAATATGGGTAGAGACATTCTCTGGCAGGACAAAGAATTTTAAGGAGCTTCAAACCGTGAGTACCACTTATAGGTACCATAAGGGATAACTGTAGAGTCAACCCACCAGTCTTCATGTGGTAATCTACAAACTAGCGAGTATCCAAGATTATTAAGGATCTCTCTTTGTGCATCACGTAAGCTCGCATTCTTATAATGAATAAGATATTCGTGCTCAAACGAAATAACACTAAATCTATATTGTGACAATGGTAATGCAATCAATCCATTTAGTGGCTGACCAATTGGTGCTCTAGGACGACCACCTTGATCCATAGGACTTTCAATATCAATTTGAAGATAGTCTATCTGCTTTGGAAAGTTATTTTCTTCAAAATACTTTAGGTAGTTAAACTTGGTCGCATCTTCAAGTAGGCATGGATTCTTTCTTACACTATTGTAACTGTCTGCAAGCTCTTGATCAAGATCAAAGCCTATGCCTTTCCAGTCATACTCTGTTTCCATCTTATATGTAGTGTTGTTGATAATTGGATCTGCTGACCCCATCTCTACATAGTATCCATTTTTCTTGTATCCTAGAATGTCAAGTGCAAATGCATCTGATGAATGAATGAAGTCTCTTTTATCTATAAATTGTTCCATCTGTCTCTTCCACTTCTCTAAATAAATCTTGGTTTAGTATTACTGGGCTTTCTTTTGAACCTTGAACAAAGCATGTAGAAAAATATCTTTCATCATCGCTAGTAACTGGAAGATTTGAATGAAGTATATTTCCACCATGCATAACTAAAGATCTTGCCTTTGGCTTATGGACTATATTCAACTCAGGGTATTCAAGCTCTCCGCCTTCGTACTCATCGTTATAATAAATACATATTCCAAAACGAATATGATATGGTTCTTCATAGAGCCAGTAGTCTCTGTGAGTTTGCATCTTTGCTTCTTTTTTATATCTTTGAAGTGCAACGTTGCCAACATAAAGCAAATTCTCAAAAAGGTCTTTAACCTTCTTATCTATTTCATTAAAGACTAAAGGTCTTTCTCCGTTATATTGTTTGCCATAGAAAAATCCCTTCTTATAATCTTCAGAGATGGATATCCACCAATCTTCTTCTTTTAATGATTTTGCAAACTCTAGAACCTGCTGCTGTTCTTCTTCGGTAATAAAGTCTTCAACTTCATAAATGTCAGGGGATATCTTATTGACTTTCATTTATTCCTCTGACTCTAGATCCCACATACGAATATCTGTAACACCTTTGCGAATAGCTTCTGCTTCGTATACATCTTTTGCATCAACTACAACCTTGACCTTATCAAAATCCACATTGCCTAAAGCTTCATAAACATTTATGCCAGTATGCTGCATGTATGATTCTTCAACTACAGGCTTAACTGCTTTGTATGTGTATTTAGGCAAGTAGGTTCGCCTCTTTCATTTTTTGATAGAGAGAAGTTACAATCATTGTCATAGATGGCAGTGACTGTTCAATCTGCTTATCAATCTGTGCCTTATCCATTCCACCTTGCTCACAAAGCAAACGGTTTGTTGCATTAATTTGTTCTACCATAAAGTTAATTACTTCTTGCTCATTCATTTTTATATCCTTTTCTGTTTTTGTTTCTTCTTTTATTATAGCATCAATTCTGTTTTTTGCTATTATAACTTGATCTTCTGATGAATCATTATATATGGCTTTTCTATTATTTTTAAGAGCAGATACAGCTACAGTGCCTGTTCCAGCAAATAGGTCTGCAACAACATCTCCTTCTTTGGAAAAAAGCGGTACAAGTAAATCAGATAAAGCCATAGGAAAAGCATCTACTACATACATTCCTTGATTATGATATCCATGAAGATCTTCGTCTATAATATTCCAAGGTATATCTATAACCAAACTTTTTAATCCTTTAACTGGATATTTAAAATCTGTATTTTTGCGAATTTGAAGAATAAGGTTTGTTTGTCTTCCATCATGTGTTAAATGGTAGTCTCTCTCATATGTCCAAAAAAGAGTCTTTATAATTTTAAGGTTTGTATTTTTTACAATATCAGAGATGATATTAAAAGAGCTATCAACATTGGGAAGCATTAATAAAATATTGCCATCTTCAGATAAAGCTTTTCCCATATTTATAATAGACTCAGACATTGCTAAATAATATTCATCTTCATTGTTTGTATTATGTAGCTGAACAGTTGGATCTCCACCATATCGTTTTGGAGTATATAAAAATGGCGGATGAACTAAAAATAAATCTACGCTGTTAGGCTCTAGAAACTCTTTTCTAGCATCTTCACAATAAAACTTGACATCCATAAACTACCACTTCCCCACAGGACACTTAGCTTTTTCAATTTTTGTCTTAAGCTTCATAAAGCAGCCACACTTCTTACATGTTTGCTGTTTTGGACGAAACCATTCACAGCTTCTGCATATTTCCAAACGGTATTTTTCAAGCTCTTCTGGACTGCGAGGTGAACCGTTAACTAAATCCCAAGGCTTAGCATCACTCATACTATCTCCAATTTGGACGGCATATCAATGATATCACAAGAGACAGTAGTCCACAATTGATGAGACATAGTAGGACGTATAGTAGCAGACATTCCTGGTATCTCCATTACATATTTGTATCCAGATCCATGCTTAGAATCTTTTCTAGACCAATGCTCAATTGAATAATCTAATTTGGTAGCATCAAAAACAAATAGGTAATAGGTTTTAGTCTCAATTTTTGACGGGATATGAGACCAATCCTGGTCTGCTTTCGCTAAACACACATAATAATCAGCATGTGTAGAAGCAACAGACTCTACCATCTTCTCTAATGTTTCATGTTTGCCTAGCCTGGAGCCAGAGATAACTAGAGTATGCTTAATTGGGTCATATCTGCCTGATTTGACGCTAATAGACGTTCCTGAGTCTAATGTCATATCTATACTGACGCTATGGCTTCTATCGGGCTTCCAGTCGTTTTCCATACCGTTTTCGTTTAGGGCATCAGAGACCAACTCTTCTAGAAATTCGGATGTGCAGGGAAGTCTATATACAGAGTGATGTATTTTTAATTTATTTATAAGGTTTGGAATAAGGATTTCTTTGAGTTGATCACGCATAGTAAATCCATTGTATCAGACATGCTTGGATTGGTCAATCCATATGTGTCTAGGGGATGGTTTGTATATCTTCTATTTCGGCGACGGCTTAAAGGCCCCGCCCGAACTTAAAAGATAGTTTAGTTTATAATAATGATATAATACAAATATGACACTACACTCACTTACTACGCTCAGCAATACTTCTGCCACCCGCTTGACTCCAAACGGAACTCATTCAGGATATGATTTTACTATGCAGAATGTCAATGAAAGCGGATATATTTACATAGGTGGAGAAAATGTTTCTAGCACAAACTACGGATATCGTATTTTGCCAAATCATGCGATCTCAATTGAAATCACTGGACGTGATGCTATTTATGCAATAGCTAGTGCGTCAAGTATGAAGATAGCAGTAATACAGACAAATCTTGAGATAGGTTCATAATGGCACGGTTTACTCATCCAGCATTTGGTGATACCGACGGACTTACAACTCAAATTAAATCTTATTCTCCAGTATGGTCTGGAACTGGATTAACTTTTACTGGAACTCCTGCAACAGGATCATATATTAAAATTGGAAATTTAATTCTACTTCAAATAGATGTTTTATTTACTACTGTAACTAATTTTGGAACTGGTCAATACTCTTTGACGATTCCAGTTGCTTCAAAATATCATACAGATGTTTATGGTGGGTCTATACATCATACAAACAATGGAGCAATAGATCACTATAGCATTAAGGGTCACTTATCACCTGGAAGTACTAGCATGACAGTTTGGAATTTAAAGTCAAGTGCTGTAGATGAACCATTTGATCACAACTCCCCGTTTGTATTAGATCAAAATGATAAATTTCATATGTCTTTTTCTTATATTTGTGAATAATTGTTTTAAATAATGATATAATAAATCTCATGACTCCACAAGACTGGGCTGCATTCATTCTTACTGTACTCTCAATAGCTGGAGTAATGGTAGGTGTTATACAGTTTTTAATTAAACACTATCTTAGCGAGCTTAAGCCTAATTCAGGATCATCACTAAAAGATTCAGTTACTCGCCTTGAAGAAAAAACTGACAAGGTATTTGATCTTCTTATAGAGCATCTTAAAGATCATAGCAAATAATTATAATCTAAATTCTTCCCAGGCTTTTGTAGTTACTGGGAATTTTTCTTTTACTAGTTCCCCGATAATATTTGCATATTCCACTATCTCGCTTTGTGCTCCATGTCCTTGTCGTAATGTCAAGAAATGCAAAACGGAATTTAGAGAAGCAGTCCATCTCCATCTAACATACATACCATATGCTGGTAAGAATAAACGAGCTTGCTCTGGAGCTATTCCTTCTTCCATAGCTCTTTTATACAAAGCCTCTCCTTCTTCAACATACTTTGCCAGTGCCATTGAAAAATAAGTTCCCCACCCACTAGTAATAGGTTCGCCAGATCCTTGTTTTGAGTTTTCTGGTTTAGATCTCCATGATGATCCTGAAGGAATATAGAATTCTTCATTTTCAGTAACATAACGACGGGATGACTCATTCCAGCCTAATTGGTCTTCAACATGAGTAGAAGCTACAGCATGCTTATACCATTGACGGGCAACCATAAGAGGAGCATATACCTCAAATGTAAAACCACAGTGTCTTAGAGTTGAATCATGTTTATCTCTAACTAAAAATTGAATAAGGCTTTGGTCTCTAAGAGAAAGTGATCCATCATCTCTAAGCTTAGATTCTTTATCGTATGATACTCTTGCTGAGTTAGCTATATCTAATTCAGTACCCCAGGAATTTACTAGTCTTACATATCCTTTATCTAATACTTCACGATTCATTCTAATTTTCCCATTTTCCCTATATACTATATATAAACTATCTTTTAAAAACCCTATTACATATAGTTCTTTTCTTTATATATTTCAAGTATACACTACGCAATACCCTGGCTAATTACCTATAACATAACAAAACGGACATTTAGGACTATAACAATTTGATAACAATCTAAAAGTATAACAATAAGTTATAATTCCATGTGCTCTGGCTTATTTTAAATAATACAATGTTATAATTCATATGGATTGGTTCCTAGGTTGCTAAATACCCCACCCCACTGCCCCTAGGAGCCAATTCTTTTTATTATGGTATAATCAGTGATATGTGTTCACCTACAATAGAGAAATTTGGGGCTACCCCAGCAAATATACAATGGACTGTTGTTCGTGGAGACTCTGCCTCATTTACCGTGTCTCTTCTTGAGAATGACGAAGTTACTGAATTTGATACCGAAGGATGGACTTATGCTGCAACTGCTTATGACCCATCCTCAGACTTCCTTGATGAGCTTTCTGTAGAGGTAGAAGGAAGCGTTATAACTGTTTCAGCTTCTGCAGACCTTACTGCAAACTGGGGAACTAAATACTCTTCAGTAGTAGCAGAACTATCATTTGATCTTCAGGCTACAATTCCTGACGGTAGCTCAACAATAACCTGGACACCAGTAATTGGAACTATATGTGTTCTTGGAGATGTCACACCACTAGGTAGTTTATGATAATTAAAATTAATGATAAGAATCCAAAACTCCCACCACTTATAAAAATAAATGGGACAATATTTAAAGTAAAGAAGTAGATTTCTTATGGCTATATCTAAAAGCATGGATTCGCCAATAAAAAAATCTAACTACGCATCTAAGGTTGAAGAATCTCAAGATACATCAAATACCCTACACTTCCTCCCAGTACCTGGCCCAGCTGGTCCACAGGGCCCTAAAGGAGACACTGGACAACAAGGTCCACAAGGAATTCCAGGACCTAAAGGTGACAAAGGACCTTCAGGTAAAAATGGTAAAAATGGGTTAGATGGAAAAAGTATTTTATCTCCATCAGAACAAATGATTGGCTGGGGATATTATCAGAGTAAATCTATAAATAAACAAAAGACTGGAATTGATCAAAGTTCTGATGGTTGGGTTGATTTATCCATTGGCAATATTGAAAAGTCAATAGAAGAGTTTCTTCCAAAAGGCAATGTATCTTTATGGAATGAAACAACAAAAAGGCTTAATTTTAGAACTCTTAATATAGGATCAATTATAACAATTCGTTATAATATTGAACTTACAACACATATAAATAATACAGAAGTCTGGGTGAAGACATTAGTAGAGAATGATGAATATTCAATAACGTCATTTGCTGGATCATTAAAATATCAATATGACTATGATTTTTCTATAGAACATACTATTTTCTTGCATGATTCAAAAATGCAATCATTTGGTGGGATACCACAGATTAGAACAGATAATCCCTGTACTGCAAGATTAAATTCTATATATATCTCTGTCTCATAAAAAAAAATACCCCCAAGGCAATTAGCCAAGGGGGTATCTTAAAAACTCAATGTGGAAACTTCTTCATCCAATTTTTAGTTTTTGGAGTTATTCCATGCCACGCAGACCAGTTTTTACCACCATCACTCATATGATAAGCAACCTGTGCATTAATAACAGGGTTTAGCAATTCACTATTAAAGTTTATGCCAAATTTTTCTTTACGGCTATCCTTAAGCATTCCTAACATATTTATCTGAAAAATACCATAAGAGTTATCTCCAGTTTTTTCATTGCCATTAAAGGCTAAAGGTCTTCCGTTAGATTCTTTTTTAGCAACTGCCCAAGCTTTTACTAAGCCGTTGCCACGAAAGCCAACACCATATAGCAACTCTTTAAGTTGCTTATCTGTAAGGCTAACAGCGTCTTGATATTTATGTAGAACATTTAAGTTCTTTTTTACCTTGGTCAAACTTTTAGGCTTAGAAACCAAAAAAACCGCCTTAGCGGTTACAGGCTCAGAAACTAAAGGCTTACTCAGGGTTTTTTCAGTACTTATAGCGTTAGCTGCATTTGTTAGTGGTGCTAGCAGCCCAATTGAAGCAAGGATTCCAATCCAGATCTTTTTATCTCTTCTCATCAAAAAAACCTCCTAGAGATTAAAGATGCTACCGTTTGGTAGCACTAACTAAGTATAACATGTGATTGCCATAAAAAGCAAGTTTTGTAACATTTTTTTATTAAACCGAATAATTGCTATTTTCAAGTGGTATAATATAAAAATGGCTACACGTAGAGGACAAGCATCACTATATAATATTGGAGAAGCCCCACCATTTGTCAATTGGACATTTGTCAAGGGTGATACTGCCAGCTTCAAAGTTTATTTAACAGATGATGCAAAGGTACCTTTAAATATTCCTGATTGGGATATTTCAATGCAGATTAAGCGTCCAACCACTAATCCTGTTATTCCTGGACAAATTACAGATACAGCAACTTTGCTTTATACTCTTACACCAGCAGCAGATGAGGATGATCTTGTTGGAGAATTTACTGTTTCATTAACAGCAGCACAAACAGGAACACTTCAAACAAATGATATTTTTGATATTGAGGTTTCTTTAGCAGACGACACCATAGTATGGACGGTAGCTCAAGGAAAACTTATAGTTCTTGAAGATGTTACTGCATAATGGCCACTGTTAAAATTTACGAAGATCAACCAGTAGTAACTAAAAGAATTGAACAAGACTTCTTAATAAACACTTCAATTACAAGCCCAAGTAAAAAGGTAGTTATAAATTCAACACTTCCTTTTAGAATAAGATTAACTGCAATTCAAATTGAAGGTACTTCTGGATCAGCAGTTCCACCAATTCCTCTTCAAATTATTGGTTTCAGTAATTATATAATTTAATATAAAAGATGATATAATTGGGGCATGGCCAGACAATCTATTCCAACAGTAAAAACCAAGTTTCAGACTGGTGATCGTCCATCACAAGCAGACTATGAAGATTTAATTGATAGTACCGCTGCCCAATCAACAGACTTGGGAACATTTGGCAATAATGAAAACGAAATTAATGGAATTGAAAATGTCACTGTAATTGACAATTTTGATGCAACACAATGGAGAATGGTTAAATACTTAATTTCCATAAAGAAGACTTCTGGCGGCGATAATAAATTTTACGCCACAGAGATGACCATACTTGTTGACGGTACAAATGTAAATGTCAGCGAATATGGAGTTATAGACAATGATGGGAATATTGGCACCATTAGCGTCTCCAGGGTTAGTAACACGGTTGCCCTCACTGTTACACCAAACCCAGGGATTACCCCAATAACAGTACGTTATGCACGTATTGGCTTGAAGGCATAGACTAAGGAGATAAAATGGCAACAGTAGATAAAAACTTTAAGATTAAAAACGGTTTAGTCGTAGAAGGAACCACCGCAACCGTTGATGGCAATCAAGTACTTACAGAGACAGCTTCTGATCAATACATTATTGATTTGATTGGTGGCGAAACACTAATTACATCTGTTGATTCAGCTGACTTTACAGTTACCGCTGGAGAACTTACAATTGCAGCAGGTTCAGATATTGCAAGAGATGGTGACATTACATCAGCAATTAATGCTCTTGATACAGATGACATTGAAGAAGGAGCAACAAACCAATACTTCACAAACCAACGTGCTCTTGATGCAACATCTGCAGCATATGATCCAGCAGGATCTGCAGCGACAGCTCAGAGCAATGCTGAAGACTATGCAGATGGACTTGCAGTAAATTATGATGCAGCAGGATCTGCAAATACTGCAGAACAAAATGCTAACACATACACAGATACATCAATTAACGCACTTACTACAGATGATATTGAAGAAGGTACCACAAATCTATACTACTCAGATACACTAGCTCGTGGTGCAGTATCAGGTGCAAATGGAATTAACTACAACTCTGCAAATGGTGAATTCTCAGCACATCTAGGAAACGGTCTTGAGTTTTCTATAAATGGAGCAATTCAGATTGATGAAAATGTTGTTGCAACTGAAACAGATCTTACAAATGCAATAAGCACACATAATGCTTCCTCTGGAGTTCACGGTGTTACAGGTGATATTGTAGGAACAACAGATACACAGACAATTTCTAACAAGACTCTTGGAGGAGATCTTGCTGCAGGTGGATTTAAGATCACAGGTCTTGGCTCACCAGATAACAGCACAGATGCAGCAACTAAGGGTTACGTTGATGCAGTTTCTGAAGGACTTCATGTTCATGAAGCAGCAAGAGTTGCAATACAGGGAAATATCTCAATCGCAACAGGTCTTGAAAATGGAGACACTGCTGGTGGCGTAACACTTGCTACTGGAGACCGTGTTCTTGTAAAGGATCAGACAAACGCTGCAGAAAATGGTATTTACGTAGTACAGGCTTCAGGTCAAGCACTTCGTGCAACAGACTTTGATACAGCAACAGAAATTGATAGCGGAGACTTTATCTTCGTAACATCTGGTACATATGCAAATACAGGTTGGGTACAAACACTTAAGCCAGCGACAATTGGCACAGACCCACTATCATTTACACAGTTCTCAGGTGCTGGTACCTTTACTGCTGGAAATGGTTTAACACTTGATGGTACAGAATTCTCAATTGACGAAACAATCACAGCAACTCGTACATACGTTGATACAGAACTAGATGCACACATTGATCTTACAGACAATGTTCATGGTGTAACTGGCAATGTAGTAGGAACATCAGACTCCCAGACTCTTACAAATAAGACTCTTGGTTCTGGCACAGTTCTTAGCGCAAACATTGATGCTGTTAATACATACACAATTGAAAACCTTGAAGAGCCAGTAAATAACCAAGATGCTGCTACTAAGTACTACGTAGACACAGAAGTATCTGGAGTATCTGGAGATCTTTCAACACATGAACAAGCAACAACTGGTATCCATGGTGTAACAGGAAATATTGTAGGAACATCTGATTCTCAGACTCTTACCAACAAGACAATTGATGGTGGAGATAATACTCTACAAAATATTCCAAATGCTGCTCTTGATAATGACTCAGTTACTATTAATGGAGCTACATTAGCACTTGGTTCAAGCCTAACACTTAAGACATCTGATATTGGAGAAGATCAAAATCTTTACTTCACAGATGCTCGTGCTAAGACTTCTGCAGCAGATCTTTTGACTAGTGCAACCCTTACAAATATCACAATCACAGGAACTGGATCAGGACTTACTATTACCGCAGAAAACGGTGTAGCAGATTCTGACACTGACGATCTTACAGAGGGTACAACAAACCTCTACTTTACAGATCAGAGAGCAATTGATGCAATTCAGGATACCACTCCTAACTTCACAGCAGTTGAGGTTAACTCACTTGCAAAGCAGTTTGCAGCAACATCTACATCGTTGGGATCAGTTGTTGTAACAGCTTACGAGTGGCCAAAAGCAGACTATCGCTCAGCCAAAGTCCTTGTTAAAATTGACAATGGTACACATAATGAAATCTCAGAGATTCTTCTCACACTTGATTCATCAGACAATGTAGCAATTACAGAATATGCAATTGTTGGAACTAATGGATCTAGAGGAACAATCACAGCAGATGTTTCAGGTTCAAATGTGCGAATTCGTGTAAACCCAGTAAATGATTCAACAATCAATGTTACTGGAACATTGCTAGCATAATCTAATATAAAGGAGAAACCAAGTGGCAACGACAAGTAAAGACTTTAAAGTAAAGAACGGCTTAGTCGTTGCCCTTGGTGGATCTTTTGGCGGGGCAGTTGAAGTAGGAACCCCCACAATAAATGCTCATGCAGCAACAAAAGAATATGTAGATAGCCGTACTGGTACAGTAATAGTACCAACAGAGACTCAAGCTCCAGCTAATCCTGTAGATGGACAATTTTATTTTGATACAACCACTCGTCACTTATCTGTATATTCTACAGATGCTGCTGAGTGGATAATGATTGCTACTTTTGATGATACCGCAAATCTCAGACAGCACATTCATGATACAGCAATTGATGGAACTGGGCTTATCGTCACAGTCTTTCAAGATGCTGGATTTTATGATGCTGTATTTTCAGCACAAATTGATGGCGGATCATACAATACAGAGGTCTGGGACCAGACTTTTGATGGCGGGACACCAATAGATAATTTTAACTAATTATCTGATATAATACTATAGAACCACTGGAGGAATGTAAATGGCAACAAGAATGCAACAGCGTAGAGGTACCGCTTCACAGTGGATCTCTACAAACTCAGGTAACGGACCTATTCTTGCAGCTGGTGAAATTGGCTTTGAGTCAGATACTAACAAGTTTAAGGTCGGAGACGGTGTTAATCACTGGGTAGATCTTACATATTTCACAGACGCTGAGTCAATCACTACAGCCATCAGCAACCTTATTGATGGAGCACCTGCCGCTCTTAATACACTTAATGAACTTGCAGCAGCCCTTGGAGATGACGCAAACTTCCTAGCTAGCCTTGCAACACAAACTTATGTAGATACAGCAGTATCTAACTCAACATTTGATGCAGCCAGTGCAGCAGGTGCTGGACTTGATTGGAATGCAACTACGGATCAGTTTGATATTGATGGATCTGTAGCAACAGAAAGCTATGTAGATACAGCAGTTCAAGCACATAGCGATGATACAACATCAATCCATGGAATTTCAGACACAGCAGCATTAGCAACAAAATCTTATGCAGATTCTGCAGTAGGCACACACAGTTCAGATACAACATCTGTGCATGGTATTGCTGATACTGCAGATTTAGCAACAAAAACATATGCAGATGACGCAGTTACAGTACATAATGCAGATACAACCAATGTTCATGGTATTTTAGACACTGCTAATTTAGCAACAAATTCTTATGTAACAACATCTATTTCTACACATAGTGATGATACAACAGGAGTTCATGGAATTTCAGATACATCAGAACTTGCAACAAAGACATACGCAGACAGTGCAGTTAGCACACACTCATCTGATACAACATCAGTACATGGGATTGCAGATACATCAGAGTTAGCTACAAAGACTTATGCAGATTCTGCTGCATCAACTGCAGTTTCTAACCATCAGTCAGATACTACAAGCATCCACGGCATTGCAGATACATCAGTTCTTGCAACAACAACAAATGTTTCTGATGCACAATCTGCTGCACAAACTTATGCAGATTCAGCAGTATCAACACATAATGCAGATACAAGTTCAGTTCATGGTATTGCAGATACATCAGCATTGGCTACAAAAACTTATGCAGATAATGCAGCAACAACTGCAGCAGCTACAGTGACCAAACTTTCTCTTGGCCTAGATAATGTTGATAATACTTCAGATGCTAACAAGCCAATATCAACTGCAACACAGACAGCACTAGATGCTAAGTTGGCACTTGCAGGCGGAACAATGACAGGTGCACTTACACTATCAGGTGCACCTTCATCAGATCTACATGCAGCAACCAAACTTTATGTTGACAATGTTACTGCTGGAATTAACTTTCATCAGTCAGTACATGTTGCTACAACAACTAATCTTTCAGCAGACTATAATAATGGTACAAATGGTATAGGAGCTACACTTACTGCATCAGCAAACGGAGCATGGCCAACAATTGATGGTCACACATCGTTTACACAATATGACAGAATTCTTGTTAAGAATCAAACAGATGCCAAGGAAAACGGTATTTATATATTGTCTGATCTTGGCAGTGCTGGTTCTAAGTGGATTTTAACACGTGCAACAGATGCCGATAATAATCCTACTGGTGAAATGAAGAACGGTGACTTTGTTCTAGTTATTAATGGAACAACCCAAGCTTCTGTTGGATATATTAATAACTCAGCAACAAATCCAATTGTAATTGGAACAGATAATATTACCTACACAGAGTTTAGTGCAGGAAAGACAGTTGTTGCTGGAAACGGTTTACAAGAAACAACACCAGGAACACTTTCAATTGACACAGCAATTACTGCTACAAAAGCTTCTGTAGATTTAAAGGCTCCAATTGATGCCCCAACATTTACTGGATTGGTAACAGTTGCAGCATCAGGAGTGGCCTTTACAGACGGGACACAGACAAAAGAAGGTGTTCCATCACGCACACTAATTATTCAAAAAACTGCATCGTACACACTTACTGATGTAGCAGAAAGAGATGAGTTAATTGAAATGAGCTCTTCATCTGCAATGACTCTAACAATACCAGCAGACTCTACACTTAACTTCCCAGTTGGAACATCAATAGATGTTCTTCAAACATCAACTGGACAAGTAACAATTGCAGGTGCAGGTGGAGTAACAGTAAATGCAACACCAGGATTAAAGCTAAGAACTCAATGGTCATCTGCAACTCTCTTTAAGAGAGCAGCAAATACTTGGGTTGTAATGGGCGATCTATCAGCGTAATTAAATAAGGGGATAAAAAATGGCAACAAGCAAAAAAAGAGGAATCAAGTCTTCTGCTCAGGATAACTTTCTAGAGCCAAAGCCAGTTACTGGATTAACAGCAACAGACGTTGGAACAGCTAGACCTTATTTGCTTACCGCCAATACAACATCAGCAGCATCAGCAGCAGGAACAGGTGCTGCAGCTTCCCTTTCTTGGACATTACCAGTAGATTCAGTACCAGCAACATCTTACGTTATTACTACAACACCATCAACATATACTTGGGATACTGGCTCTACATCAACAACAGCTACATTTCAAGGATTAGCTTCAGGGGTTTCTTATACATTTACCGTTGCAGCAAAAAATAATTCAGGAACTTCAGCTGGTACAACTTCTTCTTCTGTAACTGTTACTACAGTTCCAGCACAAATGGATGCCCCAGTACCAACTGCTGGAGTTAACCAGAACTCTATTGCATTTACAGCACCAGCAACTGGTGGAAAATCTATCACTCTCTATACAGTAAATGGTAGCGATGGAACATCTGGAACAGGTGCAACATCTCCTATTGTTATTGCAGATACTGCAGGAACAGCTCAAACATATACCGTAAAGGCAACAAATGCCAATGGAGATAGCATTGTTTCTCCCGCATCAGGATCTATTACCACCCTAGCACCATTCTTTCCACCATTCTTTCCTCCGTTTTTCCCATTTTTCCCACCATTTTTCCCACCGTTTTTCCCGTTCTTCCCACCGTTCTTCCCTCCGTTCTTCCCTCCATTCTTCCCACCGTTCTTCCCATTCTTCCCACCGTTCTTCCCTCCATTCTTCCCTCCGTTCTTCCCGCCGTTCTTCCCAAGCTTCTCAGTTTGCAGACCAGCGTGTATGGCACCAACACCATACTGTGTAAACAGCATGTGTTCTGGATAAAACACTTATTAAAGTAACATATTATAAAAAGGGGTGAAATATGTTTATCAATAAGTATGCTCTTGCAGTTGAAACAGACGATAACTTATTTGAAATCTTTGATATTTTGTATTTTGAAAAAGGTACTGAAATTGATTTAAGGTATCAACAAAATATTGCCAATAAAGCTATTGGAATACATAGCACAATTCGTAATGGAATAAAAATAGGTGCTATTTTTGATAATGATAAATTTATATATGAATCAACAGAAGATACTTTTGACATAGCAGAAGACGAAAATATTTATTTATTCTTATCTGATAATAAAGTCTTTGGATTTATAATTAATCAAAAAGAAGATCCAGCAGACAAAAAATATCAAGCTGCTTTTTCATCTAAAGTTATTTTAATTGACATATCTTTAGAACAAAAGGTAGGATTTGGTGACTTATGGAATGGACAAGAAATAATCCAAGTGATATAATGTTTAAAAGGAGTTTTTAAATGTCAAAATGGAATGAATGGAAAGAAAGCCTTGGAGATTCAAGACCTTGGCACCTTTTAGACCCAGATAAAAAAATAAAAGATCAATCAATTATTGATAAAAGAATGCAAGCATGTGTTGGATGTGAATTTTTTTTAATAACAAAGCAGTGCAGTCATTGTGGATGTTATATGCCAGCTAAAACAACATTATCTAATTCAGAGTGCCCTGTTGGAAAATGGGGTAGAGAAGATTAGCAATAAAAATCCTCAACTAACATTTTGGGTAGAAAATACTAGTATTGATTTTCCAAAAATAGAACAGTCCAGGGTAAATAGAGACTGGATGGATAAAACACATAATAAAATTGCCTATGTATGCACCCCATTATCAAGTGCAAATGTTCATGGATGGGAAATAAAGCTGCCACAAGATGTTATCGTTACATGGGATGGAAAATCAGAAGGACTAGATGGTGAAAATTCAGAGCATGTTAAAGTTATATCTGGAGAAAAATATAATGGAGTAAAGCTTGCTAGTAATGAAACAGGAATAGGTCAAGTTAGTTTTAGTTTAAATGTTATTGCAGAAACAGATAAAGACCACTACATAGTTCTTTCTGGTCCACCAAATTATTTATTTCCAGATGCAGAACCACTTACTACTTTATGGAGATCAGATTATTACGTATATCAAACCTTAATGATATCTTGGAAAATTACCTCTTCAGATAAAGAAATAATTTTTCCAAAAGGAATGCCTATTGCTTTTATAACAATATATCCTAAAAATCTATTAGAGTCAACCGATGTTACAGTAAAGCCACTTCCTGATAAAATGCTTGATGAATCAACTAAATATCATAATAACAGATATGAGCATTTTGAGCTACATGGAATTTATAATTTTCCACAATTTTATAAAAAAGGTATAGGTTCAGATAAAACTAAAATATTTGAAGGTCAAAAAACAATAAAACTTAAACCAACTAAGTATATATCCGATGATAAAAAAAATAACCAATAGCCTATGCTATAATTATTAAAGATTAAATATAAAAGGGGAAAATTGTGTACAGCGAAGAAGAAAATCCTTGGTTTACTAAAGATAGGTCAGAATCTTTATCAACCAGATTGCCAAGAACTTTAAATAATATTAACATTTCTAATCCAGCTCTAGGATTAAATATTTATGAAGGCGCTATTAGCAAAGAGGATGTTGATTGGGTTATAGATACGCTTGAGAAAACTTTATCTAAAGGTTCAACATATAGATGGAGCGAGGCACAGGTAACTAATTCTGATAAACCAATAAAGGCTGCACGAGATTGTTTTGACTTTAAGTTTAATGATAAAACTTTAGGGCCAAGGACTGAACAAAATTCTGAACTTTTTGACATTTATGAAAAAATGTACAATATTGTAAAAATGTGTGTTGATGATTATGCTAATTATTGGGGAATAAATGTTTGCTATTATGAGGCATTTAATTTTGTAAAATATGAAGGTCAGGGTCAAGAATTTAAAATTCATTCTGACCATGGCCCACACTACAACACAACAGTTTCTATAGTCGTTTATCTAAATGATAATTATGATGGAGGAGAAATACATTTTCCAAGGCTTGATAATCTAACCTATACTCCAAAAATAGGAGATGTTGCAGTTTTTCCATCTAACTATATTTATGAGCATGCATCACTTCCAATGAAAAGCGGAACAAAGTATTGTATAGTTATCATGTCTGATATAAATCTTTTAGGTCATCAATCAAATTAAAATAAAAGGAGATAAGTATGAATATAAATAATACAGGCATTACGTGGAGCGGATGCGAAGAAATAGCTCCAGGAATTTTAGTTTATCATGATGTTCTTCCAAAAGAATTAGATATTATTAATAGACTAGAGTCAGTTTTAAGCAAGGAAACATCAAACTACTATAACTGGCAAGAAGCATATGTTGGATATAGACAAAGAATGCCAGAATATAGAGACTGTGTAGATTTTAAGTTTAAAAAGACAGACATACAGCACGATCCATCAGAGCATTCTAAAAAGCTACAACAAATATGGCAAGATTGTTATGATAGGCAAAGTCTTGCGGTTGAAGATTACTGTAAACGCTTCAACATACACAATTTAAGATACTGGGAAGCTTTCAATTTTATTAAGTATGAGCCAGGTCATCACTTTATGGAGCATCATGATCATGGTTTTTCTTATAACTGTACAGTCTCATTAGTGGCATACCTTAATGATGACTTTGAAGGTGGAGAACTGTTCTTTAGATTGCAGGGTATTAACTATGTACCAAAGGCTGGAGATGTTGTTTTATTTCCATCAAACTATATGTATCCACATCAAGCAAAGGTCGTCCACTCTGGAACCAAATATTCATTAGTTACAATGCTTGACTATAGCGATAAGTTTCATAAGCCAGAATTTTATGAAGAGACAGGATCTTAATGTCAATAGTAAAATGTTATAAGCTAAACCCTAAAGCACTTAACATATCTCCAATGAGTATCAAGAGAGACTGGATGGATGAAACTCCACAGGGTCATGCATATAGATGTCATCCAGTTACCTCAGCAAATGTTATTGGTTGGTATATATCTTGTCCAGTTGATATTACTTTTATTTGGAATGGTATTAATGATACAACACCAGATACTGTAAAAATACTAGAGGGACAAGAGTATGTGTATACTGGTAGAGGGCAATCAACAGTTAGCTTTAATACAGGATTTATTTTAAGAACAGAACAAAAAATGAGTGTTCTTACAATAAACCCACAAAACTATTTTAATCCAGATCTTGAAGTTATGTCTTCTCTTATCTCTACTTCTTTTCTAGATTCTGATTTTCCGTTAGCTGTAAAATGTATAACCCCAAACAAAGAAATTACAATAAAGGCTAATACTCCAATAGCAACAATAATACCAATTTCTATAACATCATTAAAAGATGAGTCTATTGAAATTTTAAAGTTTGAAAATATAGAAGAGCGTAATATGCAAATGCAATCGTATGGAGATGCAGCACAAGAAATAAATAAAACAGGGCAGTGGACTGACTGGTATCGCAATGCAGTAAACGAAAAGGGAGAGTCTGTTGGTTCACATGAGGTTAAAAATTTAAAATTAACAGTGATTGATAATACAAAATGAAAATAATAGAGTTTATTAGTAATAGATATTGGTTAAAGTCAGATAGTGAATCAAAGCCTCAACCTATATCAAAACTGATTCCATCTTGGTATAGACAGGCAGATAGGTTTGCAAAGATGCCAAATGGTGATTATTGGGTTGGCCCAGATGCTGGAAAGATACCAACATGGAAAGCATGCCCAGCACTTTTAGATATAATGACAACAGGATATAGTCTTGTAACTCCTTGTGATATAACATTTTCAATAGATAATATTGGAAATATCTCTGCAAAAGCAAGCAATCCTCTTTATGAAGATTTTGTTACAAGAAGAGATCCAATGCCACAGTTTGAGCACCCACACGGATACTATAAGTATCACTTTGCTTGGTTTCCAGAATGGGCAATAAGGGTTCCTGATGGATACAGCGTATTGTATGCTTCACCATTCAATAGATACGATCTTCCATTTATGACAGTTTCTGGAATCATAGATAATGATAAAGTAAATCTCCCTGGGTCTATGCCATTTTTTGTAAAAGAGGGATGGACTGGAGTTCTTCCAGCTGGAACCCCATATGCTCAAATGCTTCCTTTTTTAAGAGAAGATTGGAAATCAGAAGCAGTCATTCCAGGAATTAATGATATAATTATTAGTAATACACAAAATAGTAAAAAATATCGTGTTCCAAATGGTGGTGTATACAAAAATAGTGTTTGGACTAGAAGGTCTTACGAGTAGAAAGTGGTATAATAAAAATATGATAGAAGAAATTCAAAACCGCAATATGGTTAAGTACGAATCAATAACACCACCTGGATTTTTTGGCTCATCACCAGATAATATTCAAGCAAGAGAAAATTTTATGACAAAGGAAGAGCATGAGTTTTTGCTAGATGCTGCAAAAAGAATAACAATCTGGGATGTAACAGAAACTCATTATAATGAAGATGGCGTTGTAACTTATGATTCTGACTACTGGAAAGATAGAGTTGCAACAGCAAACACTTTAGATAAACTAGATCCACAAATATCTATTGTTATTTCTAATATGGTTCAGCGTTTTAAAAAAGATGTAGATGCGTATTTTGAAGTTGATGCTAAAGAAACAAGTCCAGCAATTGTAAGATGGCTTCCAGGTCAGCTTCAGATGCCACATGCTGATAAGCAGTTGCCAAGCGGTGAGCCAAATGATTTCCCGTGGTTTGATCTCGCTGGCCTATTTTATCTTAACGATGATTATGAAGGTGGAGAACTATATTTTCCAAACCAGGGTATAGAGTTTAAGCCAAAGCCTGGAGCAGCATACTTTTTTCCAGGGGACTTAAACTATGTTCACGGTGTAAGAGAAATCACTAGTGGTATTAGATATGTCATACCATTCTTTTGGACAATTCAAAAGCATACAGGAAGTAGACAGCCATAATGATAAATAATGAAAATTCTTTAACTCTTGAGTCAGAAGAGATATATCCAAACATCATTGTTTATAAAAACCTTTTTACTGACATAGACAAGATATACAAAACATTAAAAGATTCTACAAATAATGATGAAGATAGATTTTTTTCTAAATGGACAAGGTGGTCAAATTTTGGAGAATATTTAAATCCAGTTATTGATGCATATTCTCGTGATGATAAGTATGGCAATATTGAAAAAGTTGATGCTATAACCGAAAAACAAAAAAATGAAAAAGATGTATTGTTTCAAATGTATAAAAACTTTTATTTAGTAGTAGAAGACTATGCAAAAAACCATAACGTACCTTTAGACTTTAGTGAACTGTACATTGATTCAGACGGAAATAAAATGAACGCATGGAGATACAATGGACCAACTATATGCAAATACGATATAAGCTCAGAAGATAATAAATTTGGAATGATGTATCATTCAGATTATGTAAGAGAGCAACAAGAAGAACGAGGATATAAGTTTGCAATAACAGCATTAGTATACTTTAATGATGACTATGAAGGTGGAGAGATTGACTTTTTAGTTAATGATAAATTTATAAAATACAAGCCAAAGGCTGGGGACTACTTAGTTTTTCCATCTGGACATCCAGAAATACTTACAGAAGAAGGTAAGGTATACTTACATGGAGTCATGCCAAGCTATGGAGAAAATAAATATTTTTCAAGAATGTATGTTGAAAAATACTACCCTGGCTCAGATGATTGGTTAGAAAAAGAAAAAGAGTATGGCAAGGATAAATGGGCGGAAATGCAGGAAGATCTAAGACAAAAGTTTAGGGATGCAAATCCACCTAAAGCACATCTAAAAGAGGGAATAGTGAGATTAAAATGAACTTAAACAATAAAAAAAGACTAACGGAAGACATAGTACTTTATGAAAACTTCCTAACTGAGGAAGAGTCTGCAAAAATAATTAAAGTTTTAGATAAGCAGGCAGAGTCTGAAAAAATTTTATGGACACCAATATCTTTTTATGAGTCATACTCTTCAATACTTCCAAAAGATGGAGATCAAGAAATTGAGGATTTTGATTTGCCAACAGATATATTTTCTCAAATTAAAAAGGGAATTATTGATGGAGTTGCATCAATTCATGATCTAGATCCAAAAACTATCGTTGAAATTGGATACCATACTCAAAAGTGGGAGCCTGGAGCATACGCAAGACTACATTCAGACAACACAGACGAGCATGGAAATACTGGACCATTTGAAAGAAGTAGGTATGCAGCTTTTGTTTATTTAAATGAAGACTTTGAGGGTGGTTTGTTAAAGTTTCCAAGTCATGACATTTCAGTAGAACCAAAAGTAGGAATGCTTGCTGTTTTTGCTGGTGGCCATGCAAATATGCATGAAGTTACAATGATTACTAAGGGTGTTAGATATACACTCGGTTCTTTTTGGGATGATAGAGAAGAATCTGCATACCCACAAGAAACAAGAGATGCCTGGGCTGAAGAAATGAAAAAAATTAGAGAGGCACAAAAAGTAGAAAAAGAAGAGTGGCAAAATCTTATTAAAGAAGGTTATAAGCTTGATATGGATGGCAACAAATATAAAGTAGAAGAGTTATAGTTGTGGCTGCTTTTTTAAAAAAAGAACTAGAAGCAAATAACTTTGTTGTTAAAAATATAACAGAGGATGTTCTGCTAATAGAAAATTTTTTACTAAAAGAAGAATTACAAGCAATATTTGATATTATAAATAATACGCCAGAAGAAGACTGGTATATTGAATATCACTCAAACTTAAAAAGATTTTGTATGGAAAAGTTTGGCAGAGATGATGTTGATAACTTGGTCGCTGAGGGAAAGTTTGAAATAACCCAAAACTGGAATGATAAAAATCTTAATATATCAAGTGAAGACTTATTTATTCCAATTTACAAAAGATTGAGCAAAATTGTAGCTGACTCTGATAGTACTCTTGAATTGAGTGGTTTTGCAACAATTCAGAGAATGCAAGATGGCGTTGAATTAAAATCACATACAGACCAGCATACAGATCCATCAATACAGCATGCTGCAATTTTATATCTCAATGATGACTATGTGGATGGAGAATTATTTTTTGAAAATGCCAATATAGAGATAAAACCAAAGCCTGGATCACTGCTTTTATTTCCAGGTAATGATGAATATAGGCATGGTGTAAGACACGTAGGTAAGGGTCCAATTAGGTATGTTCTTGTTGGATTTATTAAAACTACTAACTTTTATGAAAACAACAAATACTGAGGAGATCAAATGAAAAAAGAAATATTACATGAAAAGGTATACTATTACGAAGATGGTGTTAAAAACTTTGATCAGCTTATGAAAACAATTGATGAGCTAGACGAGCTTAATGGTCATCAACCATGGGAAAATTGGACAGCATCAAACGATAAAGATTTTATTTATGGACAAACAAAAGCTTTTGATAGCAATAAGATTAAAGATCTAGAAGAGCCATACAAAACAAAGATGTCATATATCTTTGATACTATTATGGAATCATTCTATGATGTTTCTAAAGATTATGCCACTTCAATAGGTGATAATGATGAGCCAAGACTATTTCCAGTATTCAATATTAAGAAGTATAGGTCTGGGATTGGAATGGGAGCACACTTTGATCAGCTAGATGGTGATCAGACTCTTAGATACTCTTTGGTTATGTATCTTAATGATGATTTTGAGGGTGGTGAAATTTCATTTACCTTGTCTGAGTATACAGATATTGGCACTTTCCCTTCCCCAGATCTTGACTATGATATTGCAGTAGCAAACAAAGAAATAGACTTTGGACTTAAGCCTAAAGCTGGAAGCATTATAATATTTCCATCATCAGCTCCATATCATCATACTGCCCACATTGTAAAAACGGGATTTAAGTATATGGTTCCAGGACACTGGATTCATAATAATATGGAACTGCATAAAGGCTCTATGTAGCATAAATGAAAACAGCAATAGTTACAGGTGCTAGTAAAGGGGTGGGGCTAGCAACAGTTAAGCGCCTTTCAGAAAATGGCTATAGGGTTATTGCTGTTTCAAGAGATCTATCTAAAGTTTCTGAACTAATATCAGATAATGTTGAGGTTTATGAGCTAGATGTTACAGATTCATTAGCAATAGAGATGTTTGCTGAAAAATACAAAGACATAACTTTGGACCTATTAGTAAATAATGCTGGTGGAGGTTCATCCCCTACATATATTATTAATGAAACACCAGAGAATTTTAGAAGAGCATATGATATAAATGTCACTGGTCCAATGTATCTATCTCAACTTTTTGTCCCATGTATGAAAAGGTCAGAGTCTCCGACAATTATTTTTATTACTTCTTTTGGAGGAAAAATACCATATCGTGGAGGTGGCAATTATACAAATGCCAAGAGGGGTGAAAGAGGACTTATTGATACAATGAGGTTAGAGTTTCCTCAGTATGGTATTAAAATAACAGAAATATGTCCTGCAACCATTGATACTCAAGAACAAAAGAGAGAACAGGCATTAACTGCAGATGATTTAGCAGAATCAATTTATTGGGTTGGATCATTACCAAAACATGTAAATATAAATCAAATTGAAATTTGTCACATTAATAGTACCAAATTTTGAGACAGAACTTATCTAATTAAAAAGTACTAACCTTCAACTAAACATTCATACAGCTTTATTGAGCGTAACTTTCTTTCTAAATCTATGATATACTTAACACTACTTTGCAAATAGCAAAGCTCTAATCAATTTTACTTTGAAAGGTATATAAATGTCAGAAAGCGTATTCTCATTCCGTCTATCAGAGGACTTTGTAAATAAGTACTCTACTGTCCCTGCACCATTTGGATTCTCAGATGCAGGATCTAACTCATTAGGAGAGATTACGTTTATTCGTACCTATTCCCGTGTAAAAGAGGACGGCACAAAGGAACGCTGGCATGAAGTCTGCCGTCGTGTAATTGAGGGTATGTACTCAGTACAGAAGAACCATGCTAAGGATAACCGTCTACCATGGAATGATAATAAGGCACAGAAGTCTGCTCAAGAGGCATTCCAAAGAATGTTTGAATTGAAGTGGACACCACCAGGTCGTGGCCTATGGGCATTTGGTACCCCTATGACTATGGAGAAGCGTAACTCAGCTTCCCTTCAAAACTGTGCAATGGTTTCTACTCGTGACATTGATCGTAATGATCCAGGTGCTCTATTTGCTTGGGTTATGGATGCATTAATGTTGGGTATTGGAGTAGGATTTGATACTCTTGGACAAGATAAGCAGATGTCTATTTATGCACCAACAGAGCCAGTATCTATTTATGAAATTCCTGATACTCGTGAAGGATGGGTTGAATCAGTTCGTCTTTTGATCAACTCTTTCCTACGCCAGAATCAATCAATTCAAGAATTTAACTATGACCTTATCCGTCCTCTAGGAGCCCCTATTAAGGGCTTTGGAGGCGTTGCAAGCGGTCCACAACCACTTATTGATCTCCATACACGGATTAGAAATGTAATCGGTTCTAGAGCAGGAGAGCAGCTAGATAGCCGTGCAATTGTTGATATTGTAAACCTTATTGGTACCTGTGTTGTTTCTGGAAATGTTCGTCGTTCTGCTACTCTTGCACTTGGTACACCAAATGATGAAGGATTTATTAATTTGAAGAATCCAGAAGTATTTCCAGAAAGAAATTCATATGATCCAGAAAAACCAGGTTGGGCATGGATGTCAAATAACTCAATCGCAGCAGAAGTTGGAACTAAGTATGAAGATTATGTAGATTTAATTGCAGATAACGGAGAACCAGGTTTTATCTGGCTTGATGTTGCTCGTAATTATGGCCGTCTTGCAGATGCTCCTGACTATAAGGACACTCGCATTATGGGCTTCAATCCTTGTGCGGAGCAGCCATTGGAGTCATACGAACTTTGTACACTTGTAGAAGTGCACTTAAATCGTCATGAATCCAAGGAGGACTTCCTCAAGACATTGAAGTTTGCTTATCTTTATGGAAAGACTGTAACTCTTATGCCAACACATTGGCAACAGACAAACGGTATTATGCAAAGAAACCGTCGTATTGGTACATCTTTGACAGGTATTGCTGCATTTGCTGATGAGCATGGTCTTCCAACAACACGTGAGTGGATGGACGAAGGTTATAATACAATTCGTAAGCATGATCATCGTTATTCAGAATGGCTATGTGTTCGTGAATCAGTTCGTGTAACAACAGTTAAGCCATCAGGATCTGTATCACTTCTTTCTGGTGCTACCCCTGGAGTTCACTGGGGTCCTGGTGGAGAATTCTATCTTCGTGCTATTCGCTTTGGTAATCAAGATCCTATGCTTCATCTTTTCAAAGCAGCGGGGTATAAGATTGAAGACGATCTAGTATCAGCAAACACATCAGTAGTATACTTCCCAGTGGCATCAGGACATAAGCGTTCTGAGAAGCAGGTAAGCCTGTTTGAGAAGATTGGTCTAGCAGCAACTGCCCAGAAGTATTGGTCAGATAATGGTGTTTCTGTAACCCTATCATTTGATAAGGAAGAGGAAAAGAAGTTCGTTGCTCCAGCACTAAATATGTACGAGGGGCAGCTTAAGGCAGTTTCATTCCTTCCAATGGGGAATAAGACATATCCTCAGCAACCTTATACTGAAATCACAAGAGAAGAATACAACGCATATGTTGGCAAGATTGGCAAGATTGACTGGTCTGCTATATATGATGGTGTAGAAAATCTTGAGGCTGCTGGTGAGGCATACTGTTCAACAGATGCATGTGAGATTAAGTTCTACTAATAAATCACTGCACACCAATAGGCCCTATCGGAGATAATCTGGTAGGGCTTAGTGCATTATGGATGCAATTATGGTATACTTATGGTTATGAGTAAATCAAATAATCCACTAATTAATCCAAGAACTGGTCTGCCAATCATTGGAAATGTCCGTAAAAAGGTAATTGAAAAGAACTATGACTGGGGCCTTTATGTTTATAAAAAGGCTAGCGGTAGATGGTTTACAGACGGAGAAGGATCTGTGCTGAATATTCCATCTATGCGTGGTGATATTGCAAAGATTACTGAGCTAAAGAATGCAGCAAGACATTATGGAGACCCTGGAGATGGTGAAGCAGTATTTGTTCCTGGACTAACTAGAATTAGTGAAGAAGAGCACTCAGAGCAGCTTGATCGTATGGCTAGTGGTTTAATTCCATCAATGAATGACTTGGGTGCATGGCATGCAGCACAACAGACTCTTAAAACTCACGGGAAAGAAGCATTTGATGAGTAACAACCAGGACTACACATACATTTCTGCAAGTCTAAATACACAAGACGAAAAAGATAATCCATTTAAAGACCAAGATCCATTTAATAAGTCTTGGGACGTTTTAAAGGATTACTCTGGACTAGATCAAAACTTTCGTAGAAGAACTGCAAGAAATATTGGAAAAGCTTTAGATGTAAATAATCCAGCATATCTTGATTCAGCCAGTGCAAACTCTACTGGAGTAGATGCTGGATCAAAGGCAATTAATCCTGGAACGGTATATCGTAATGGATATGGAATTTATGATGTAATTACTCCACCATACAATTTGTACGAACTTGCAAACTTTTATGACACATCGTTTGCTAACCATGCTGCCATTGATGCCAAGGTAGCAAATATTGTTGGACTTGGATATTCATTTGAGGTAACTGATCGTACAATGATGACTCTTGAAAATAAAGATGATCAAGCTGCCGTTTTACGTGCTCGTAAGCGTATTGAAAGAATGAAACTTGAAATGCGTGATTGGCTAGAAAATCTTAATGATGATGATTCTTTTACTAAGACAATGGAAAAGGTTTATACAGATGTTGAGTCTACTGGAAATGGATATATTGAAGTAGGTCGCACTGTTAATGGAGATATTGGCTACATTGGTCATATCCCATCAACTACTGTTCGTGTTCGTCGTCTGCGTGATGGATTTATGCAAATAATTGGACAGAAGGTTGTTTATTTTAGAAACTTTGGTGCAAAGAATGCTAATCCAGTAACAGCAGATCCACGTCCAAATGAAATTATTCATATTAAAGAATATTCTCCATTAAACACATATTATGGAATCCCTGATATTATTGCAGCACTACCATCACTTCTTGGTGATCAACTTGCTTCACAATACAATATTGATTATTTTGAGAATAAGGCTGTTCCACGATATGTTGTAACACTTAAGGGTGCAAAACTATCTGGAGAGGCAGAAGATAAGATGTTCCGTTTCTTGCAGACAGGCCTAAAGGCTCAGTCACACAGAACTCTTTATATCCCACTTCCTGGTGATACAGATCAAAATAAAGTTGAGTTTGATATGAAGCCAATTGAGAATGGTATTCAGGATGGATCATTTAAGGAATACCGCAAGCAAAATCGTGATGATATTCTTGTTGCACATCAAGTTCCAATTTCAAAACTTGGCGGTACTGATTCAGCAGCAATCGCAGCATCAATAGCACAAGACAGAACATTTAAAGAGCAGGTTTCTCGTCCAGCACAAGGACACCTAAACAAAGTCATTAGCAAAATCATCAAAGAGAAAACAGACATCCTTGAGCTTAAGTTTAATGAACTTACATTAACTGATGAAATTACTCAGTCTCAGATTCTTGAGAGATATGTAAAGACTCAGGTAATGATGCCAAACGAAGCTCGTGAAGCTATTGGTCTTCCTCAACATCCAGACGGAGATGCTCCATTTGTTATGTCTGCAAGACAGGCAACAGATGCTGCAGCAAATCTTGCGGGTAATAGATCAAGGGATTCAGAAAGAGCAAATAACCAATCTGATGGTCCTGCAACTATCTCTGGGCGTAATGCACAGGGCGAAGGTAGATCGTCTCAATAATTAAGAAAAGTTATAAAAGGTTTGGTATAATAGAAACGCTATGAATATAAATAAAGCTCATTGGACCACTGAAGGTGATAAAGTTCGCCTATCAATGCCTCTTACAAAGGTTGATGAAGGCCGTCGTATTGTCTCTGGTTTTGCATCTCTAGATAATCTAGATAAGCAAGACGATATCGTAACAACAGAAGCATCTATGGCAGCTTTTGCAAAGTTCCGTGGGAACATTAGAGAAATGCATCAGCCATCAGCAGTAGGCAAGATGGTTTCATTTAAAGAAGAAAAGTACTTTGATCCAGAATCAAAGAAGTTCTACAAGGGTGTTTTTGTTTCAGCATATATTTCTAAGGGTGCACAAGACGCATGGGAAAAGGTTCTAGACGGAACTTATACTGGTTTTTCTATTGGTGGAAGAATGAATAAGTGGGATGACGCCTACGATGAGAATTTGGAAAAGTCAATTAGAGTTATTAAAGAATATGATTTGATAGAGTTGAGTCTTGTTGACTCCCCTGCAAATCAGTTTGCTAATATTATGTCAGTTGAAAAAGTTGACGGTGTAAATACAATCACAGGATCATCAGCAGATACAGTTGTTGAAAACGTATTCTGGGATGCAGAGTCTGGACTTGTTACAGTATCTGAAAATGAAACAGAGATTAGCCCAGTATCTGGTGAAGAGATGAAGAATATTGGATTTGTTGAAAAAAATGATTCAGAAAAAACCACAATGATAAAGTTCTTAGTTGATAGTGCAAAAGGCATTAGAACAATTAAGATAGCAAAGGAGGATAATCCTATGACAGAAAATACAGATGTAGTTGCAGAAGCAACTCCAGAAGTTGAAACAGTTGAGGTTGCTCCAGAGGCTCCAGCAGAGATTGTAGCAGAAACACCAGAGGTTGCAGAAGAAGTTGTAACTGAAAAGTCAGATGTTGCAGTTGAAGAGGTTAGTGCTCCTTCTATTGAAGAAGTAACAGAGAAGGCTGATGAAGCAATCGTTGAGGTTGCATCAGCAACAGCAGAAGTTGCAAAAGCAGTTTCTGATATTCAGAGCTCTGTAACTAATGCCTTGAGCGATCTAGCAGCAACAGTAAAGGCTATGCAGTCAAATGTTGATGCAATCACAAAGTCTCTTGAGTCCGTAACCGCTGAGGTTAAGGAAGTTAAGGGCAGCTTTAATGAGTTTGGAAAGACAGTTGATGCCGTAGTTGCAGAAACAGCTTTCCGCAAGTCTGGCGATCTCGGCGAGATTGTACAGGAATCACCAAAAGTGATTCAGAAATCCCTATGGGGCGGACGTTTCCTCACAAATTCCGACCTATTTAACTAAAACAAAATCACTAGGAGGTGAACAATATGTCAGAACAAAATAACACAGATCTTGAAAAGTCTTTTAATCATCCAACAGGTGATGGCGTTGCAGTTTCAGGCGGCATCGGAGGTGCAGTAGCACAAGGACCTAATGGAAATCTAAATCCAGCAGCTTCGCTTGGTAACATTGCTACAGCTAACTATGGAGACTTTTCTGGACCAAACGCAGTAAACCCAACTGGTACACCAGGTGGTATTCTAGCACCAGAGCAGGCTCGTCGTTTTATTGATTACGTATGGGATGCAACTGTACTAGCCAAGGATGGCCGTAGAGTTACAATGAGAGCTAACACAATGGAACTTGAGAAGGTTAACGTTGGAGAGCGTGTCATCCGTGCAGCAGCACAGGCACAGCCTACATTCCAAAATGCAGGTGCAACATTCTCTAAGGTTGAGCTTACAACCAAGAAGATTCGTCTTGACTGGGAAGTTTCAACAGAAGCTCTTGAAGACAATATTGAAGGCGCAGCACTTGAGGATCATCTAGTTCGCTTGATGACCAATGCTTTCGCTAACGACATTGAAGACCTCGCTATTAATGGCGATGGTGGATCAGATGACTTCCTTGGAATCATGGAAGGCTTTGTCCACAAGGTTACAGATGGTTCAGATGCACACGAGGCAATCGTAACAGTTGCTAACAATGCATGGACACCAGAAGTTATGCAGGACATCATTCTTGCAATGCCACGCAAGTACCGTGCTATCAAGTCTAACTTGAAGTTCTATGCAGGTACAGATGCATTCCAGGGAATCGTTAAGAATAACGGTACCCTTGCTGATGCAGTTGCTGAAGCATTCGCAGGACAGATGGCGGGCAGCACACAGGCAAATCGTCAGGCTTACCTAGATGGTGGAGCTCAGACATTTGGTGGAGCACGTACAACACGTGTTCTCGGTGTTGATGTTCAGGAAGTTCCATACTACCCAGCAGGCTATGTAGATCTTACATTCCCTTCAAACCGTGTATGGGGATTCCAGCGTGATATCACTGTCAACCGTACATACCAGCCAAAGAAGGACACAATTGAATACACAGTATTCGTCCGCTTCGGTCTTCAGTGGGAAGAGCTTGATGCAGTTGCTTACGCAGACGCAGCATCAGATTCATAATCTCTGATTATAACGACAAGGGGGGCAGCTAATAACTGTCCCCCTTAGTCATATTCTGATATAATAGCAGTGGAGGATATAATGTCATTAGCAGAAGAATTAAAAAGCAAAACTGTGTTTGAGCTAAGGTCCTATGCAAAAAAGAACAATATTGATTTATATGGGGTAAGCACAAAGCTAGAAATATTAGAAGTTATACTAAGTTTTGTACCAAGAGAAACAAAAGATTCTGTGGTTAAGCCACAGGCGCCACAAGAAAAGGTAGCCGTATATTCCTTGCGAAACCTTAACTGGAATGGCGTAGGAGCCCTCGTAAAGGGCTATAACATAGTCACTAAGGAGGATGCTGAAAAATGGATTACCAACAAATCTGTTCGCACAGCTACCCCAGACGAAGTGAAGAGAGCATACGGTAAATAATGGAAGTTTTAAGAATACCACCATATCCTATTTTTGCTACCTATGATGTGCCATCCTCAGATACCTTGCACATTGTAGAAATTAAAGACAAAGATAGAAATGATACTCTTGGAGAGTATGAGATAGAATCTAATGCTAGCTCCAAGGTTATAATAGAGCTGTCTGGAGAATTTTCCCAGTATGACGATAGCTACTCATTGGTTATTTATGAAGAAGTTAAAGACCAAGATAGAGTAGTAGTAGAAGACAATCTTGAGATCAAGAGACCATATGTTAATCCTAATAAGCTTGGCACTACTGCATCAGAAATAGCAGAGTATGCACAGTATGAAAGAATTGCAAGAGCAATCATTGATTCAATTACTGGTGGGTTTTACTATCAGGTTAATTGGTTTGATCAATCTGGACAAGGAACCGACTACCTTCCTATTTGGGAAAAGGTATACAAAATTTTAAAGGCATATGAAAACTCATCTTTGGTGTATGACTCAAGTGCAGACCCAGCCTATATTGGAGAATGGTCATATGCACTTACAAAAGATAAAACAGCAATTGTTAAAACATCTTCAACTGAAGGATTAATCAATAATAGGTCTGAGCAAAAGGGTCTTAATCTTCCTATTGCACCATCTGACTCATTTAACGTTTATGATACAGACTACAGCGAGAATGCATACACATTCTCAACTGGAGCAGCATTTCCAGAAGGATGGGACTATTTGTTCCTACTTGAAACTGGATACAAAGTTGTTCCACATGATATTTATGAAGCAGCATTTATGCTTATTGAAGATGTTAAGTGTGGAAAGATAGACTATTACAAGAGATATGTTACTGCATACAACACAGAACAGTTTAAGATTCAATTTGATAAGACGGTTTTGGACGGTACTGGCAATATGCTAGTTGATAAAATACTTGATAAGTATAAGAGAAGCATTACGAGAATTGGTATTCTTTAATGCAATGCGAAGCAACAGACTTTACCTTCCCAATGCTTGCAGACATCTATTATCCAATAGTTGATCAAGGCGCTTACGGCAACTTAAAAAAACAATGGGTTCTTGATAGATCAATAGCTTGTAACTTTGCACCAACAGGACAGGCTGCTTCAGAAGAAGTTAAGCCAAATGTTAATATAACTAAAGAAAATATATTGCTTGGAAGAACAAAGACAGACCTTAGAGTCTCTGAAAATAAGTCAAGAAACTCAATTACAAATGTTATAGTTACTAATATTAGAACAAAGCAGCAAAACAACATATACATGGAAACTTCTGGACCAAGAGACGGCAAGGCTACTATTTATGAAATAGCATCAAGCGAAGCCATAGTGGGTCCTTTTGGAAATGTTGAATATTACAAGGTTGTGCTGAGAAGATCAGAGAATCAGGCAAGTGATTTATAATGAAAGTTAAAATGAATGATGCAATGTTTAAAAGAGATATGAAAAACATTATTGATTACTCTGTTGGATTCTTAGATGGAGTTAAAGCAGGAAAAACTAAGTTTTTAAATAACGTCGGAATTATGACAAAAGAATTATTAGAACAATATATTGACTCAAATGCCAGGGTAAATCCAAAAGCACTACACCATATTTACGAATGGTATAAAGTGGGAAGTCCTGATGCACGTCTATATGAAATAAACTATACAATAAGCAACCTTGGCCTTTCGTTTGTATCAACGTTGAAGCAATCAACATCAATTAAGGATGGCTCATCAGTACCTTTTTATAACAAGGCTAAAATTATGGAAGAAGGAACTCCAGTAACCATTAGACCAACAAGATCAAACGTGTTGGTTTTTGAAGATGGTGGAGAAACAATCTTTACTAAAGGCGAGGTTGTAATTGATTCACCTGGTGGCACAGCAACAACAGGTGCTTTTGAAAAAACGGTAAACACATTTTTTAACAGATATTTTACTCAAGCATTTTTAAAAACAAGTGGTCTATATGAATACTTCAATAATCCACAAGTCTATAAAAGAAATTTGGCAGCAGGAAAATCAATGGGAAGATCAAAGGGTTTTCAAGTTGGTTATAAATGGGTGGCGAATGCGGGGATTAGATAATGGCAAATGATTCAACTTTAAATACACCAGTTCTTTGGATCAATAAATATTTACAGGATAAGATTACAGGCATTACAGGTATTGAGTTTCCATTTTTCCCATCAACACCTTCTATATTAGATGATCTAACGGGTTCTTTTCCACAAGGCGGAGTAATGGGAACGTGGGACAGACTGATTAAGATGAACCGTAAGGGTTTTCCACATATAAAGTGTGAGCAGTTACTATACTATTTTTATGCCACAGCAGACAATAACGTGGAAAATATGATTAAGGTTCAAGAGGCAGTTTTAAGATTAATGGACCGATTTGATGAAACAGCAGAAGAGGTTAATAACTGGTGCAGCAATCGTCAAATTAGGATCAGTCCTACGGAGGTTATTGACAACATGTTCTACTTCCATAATTTCAAGATATATCAGCTTGAGGAAACCAGAGATATAATTGACTTTGGCACAGCCCGTACCTATGGTGGCAATAAGATAATTATTGATTTTGACTACCACCAGATGCCAGATTTGACTTTACCAGCCTGGAAGCCAGAAAAGCTGGCAACTAAAATTATCCTATAAAAGACTGTTATAATTGACTTGAGGAAACATAACGCCGTACAACTAAATATCTATTTTAAAAGAAAGAGGTGAATAAATGGCATACAGTCGTGGAACGTCTTCCAACATTATCGTTGGAGCAGCAGCACTTTTTGTTGCAGACACAACCCTAACTCCAACTACACTGGCAGATTTTGATGCGAATGAATCATTCCGTGAAACTCTATCAGCTGATGAGGAATATACAAACGTAGGTTACACCATGAACGGTCTTGAATTGCAGTTCCAACCTGACTTCGGTGAAGTACAGGTAGACCAGATTCTTGACGTTGCTAAGCTTTATAAGCAAGGAATGCAGGTAAATCTTGCAACAGCATTTGCTGAGGCTACATTGGAGAATCTCCTTTTGGCTCTTGCATATTCAAGTTCAAAACTCACAGGAACAAAGTCAACATCTGACGGACAGGCACTTGACCTTTCTGCAGGTGACATTGGTGAGTGCCCAGTAGAGCGTGGAATTGTTGCAGTAGGTCCAGGTACAGGTGACTGTGCTGACTCTGCAACAGTAGAGCGTGTATACTCAGCATACCGTGCACTCTCAATTGAGAATGTAACAGTATCTGCAAAGCGTGATGAGGCTTCAATGTTTGAGGTTTCATTCCGTCTTCTTCCAGAGGATGTATCAGGATCATACGGTAAGATCGTTGACCGTACTTGGGAACCAGCTTCATAATAACTTAATAATACGACTTAGCCCATCTCATAGCGAGGTGGGCTTTGTTGTTTTTATGGTAAACTTAATATACTATGGCTACAGAAATATACAAAACAAAAAACATTTATTTATTTGATGGCACAGAGATAGAAGTGATGCCACTTAAAATAAAATATTTAAGAGAATTCATGGATGCTTTTAGCAAAATCAAAGAAACTAAGAATGATGATGAAGCTATGCAGGTTTTAGTAGAATGCACCAGAATTGCAATGAAGCAATACTATCCTCAAATATCTACTAGTATTGAAGAACTAGAAAATAACATAGATCTTCCAACAATACATGAAGTATTGGATATTGCTGGAAATATAAAAATTGGTGAAGAATCTGAAGGTGACATCAAGACACAGGCTGAAAAGGGTGATCCTGGCCCATCCTGGGATGAGTTTGATTTAGCAAAACTAGAGTCTGAAGTATTTTTACTTGGCATATGGAAAGATTATAGAGAGTTAGAGGCATCACTGTCTTTGTCAGAAATTATGGCAATCATATCAAGCAAAAGAGAGTTAGATTATCAGGAAAAGAAATTTTTTGCAGCCATTCAAGGGGTTGATTTAGATGAAGCATCAGATTCAGATCGTGGTCAAAAAGAATGGGAAGACCTTAAGGCTAGAGTATTTAGCCGTGGAGCAACAAGTGATAGCAATGATATTCTAGCATTGCAAGGACAAAATGCTAGGAAAGCAGGATTTGGAATAGGTTTTGGTTTAGATTATGAAGATGCAAGAGACCCCTCCCTTATGGTATAATTATCTAAACCTACGGGAGGGATCAAAATGGCAACAACTGTGCATGAAGCGCAAAAGATCAAGCTAATTGATGGTACAGAAATAACACTCAGACCGCTTAAAATTTCACTTTTGAGAAAATTTATGAAGAAGTTTGAAGGCATATCAGCAGTAGTAGAAGATAATGAAAAGTCTATTGACCTACTAATGGAATGTGTCCTAATTGCAATGGAGCAATATAAGCCAGAGCTAGCTGGAGACATTTCAGTACTTGAAGATAATATTGATCTACCTACTGTCTATCAGATTGTTGAAGTAGCTTCAGGAATTACGATTTCTGATGCAGCAGCAATGTTTAGCGGTAACGCAGAAAATTAATAATAACTAAATAAAGAGGTATAGTGAATGGCTGATGCTCAGTCCAATATTCAAGTAAGTATTGATACTACTGACGCACTTGCCAGTATCAAAAACTTACAGAGACAGATATCAGCCTTTCACTCCTCACTAGCTAAAGGTGGAGCTGCAGCCAATGCAGTATCTTCACAATTGCAGCAAACATTAATAAACTCAGTAAATGCTAGTGGGCAGTTTTCAGCCCAGATAAAAACAATAAGAACTACCACTGAGTCTTTTACCAATTCCTTAGAAAAAAATAAGTTTTCATTAGGAGAATATTTTAGATACGCTGGTGGTGCATCACAAAATTTCGGTAGATTGTTTAAGACCGAATTTGATACTATAAATAAGGTAGCAAGAGAAAATGTAAAAGATTTACAGACACAGTATATACGTCTAGGTCGTGATGCTAGCGGTGCAATGAAGGCAATTGCTGTTAGACCTCTATCTCTTGATATGAACGATCTAGCAACAAAAACAATGATTGCTTCTGAAAAGCAAGCAATAATGAACCAGCTTTTAAAGCAAGGTTCAACAAATCTTCTTAACTTTGGTAAAAATACACAGTGGGCTGGCCGCCAGCTTATGGTTGGTTTTACTCTGCCACTTGTTGCACTTGGTTCTGCTGCTTCCAAAACTTTCATGGATATGGAAACAGAGGCAATTAGATTTAAGAAGGTTTATGGAGATTTATTTACACCACAAGAAGAGTCAGCACAAGCACTAAAAGATATTCAAGATCTTGGTAGAGAGTTTACTAAGTATGGAATTGCAGTCTCAAGCACAGTTGGTCTAGCAGCAGAAGCAGCAGCAGCAGGTTTTCAGGGAGTTGATCTGCAAAGACAAACGGCTGCAGCAACCAAGCTTTCTATTCTTGGTCAAGTGGAAAGTCAAAAAGCACTTGAAACAACAATTTCCTTGCAAAATGCTTTTGCAATGTCTTCTGAAAATCTTGCAGAATCAATTGACTTTCTTAACGCAGTAGAAAACCAAACAGTATTATCTCTTGATGATGTTTCAACAGCAATTCCAAAAGCAGCACCTATTGTTCAGCAACTTGGTGGAGATGTAAAAGATTTAGCATTCTTTATGACAGCCATGAAAGAGGGCGGTATTAATGCATCAGAAGGTGCTAACGCACTAAAGTCTGGTCTTGCATCTATTATCAATCCAACTGGAAAAGCAGCTGAAATGCTTGAAAGCTTTGGCATTAATGTAAAAAAGATAGTTGTAGATAATAAGGGTGATTTAAAGAAAACTGTTATTGAGTTTGCAACAGCACTAAATCAACTTGATCCTCTTAACAGAGCGCAGGCAATTGAACAACTATTTGGAAAGTTTCAATTTTCAAGACTATCTACTTTGTTTCAAAACGTAACAAAAGAAGGAACCCAGGCAGCACGTGTACTTGACCTAGCTGGATCATCAGTACAAGAGTTAGCAGCACTATCAGAAAAAGAACTAGGCATGACCTCAGAGTCTGCCATGAACAAATTTAAGGGTGCTGTTGAAAGTCTTAAAGTTGCTCTTGTTCCAGTAGGAGAAGAGTTTTTAAAGGCAGTAACGCCTATTGCTGAGTTTGTTACAAAAATATTAGACAAGTTTAACAATCTAAGTGATGGCACTAAAAAAATAATAGTTACAATGACTGCCGTTATAGCAGGCCTTGGTCCAGTATTTTTGATGACATTTGGTTTGCTTGCAAACGGTATTGCAAACATAATTAAAGGTTTTACATTCTTAAAAACATTGTTTGATAGAACTGGAAGATCAACTGCAACTCTAGGAACTCAGGTTGAGTATATGACCACTGAGCAAAGAAATGCTGCAGCAGTTGCAGCATCACTTGATCAGGTTCATGTTAAACTTGCACAAACATTTACATCTGAAACATCAGCAGTTAATGCACTAACACAGGCATATCAAAGAGCTATTGCTACACAAGCACAGTTTATGCCAGTATCTCCACCACTAACTCGTGGACCAATTAGAAAGTTTGCAAAAGGAAAGCCAGCGGTAGTTGGCGGTACAGGAAATAAAGATTCAGAACTAGCACTCTTAATGCCTGGAGAAACAGTAATTCCAACAGACATGAGCAAGAAGTATGGAAGCCTTATCAATGGAATGATTGCTGACAATATTCCTGGATATATGTCTGGTAAGTCATTAGCATTTGCTCATGCATCAATGCCATTTGCTCCAGGAAGTGCACAGTTTATAGAAGGAGTCAACTTAGCTGGACTACAAGACCTAGTAGCATCTTTCCCAAATATGGTTAAGGTTGTATCAAATCTTGTTGCAGAAATACCTCAAGCACTAAATGTTAAGATGAAGACTGGTGCTGGTATAGGAGAATTTGAACAAGACTATACATCAAGAACTGGAAAGTTCTTATCTTCTGGAATTATTGGTGGACTTGATGCAGCTAATCAAGAAGAAGTTATTGCTTTGCAAAAACTAGAAGATGAAATTGGTAAAAGAACCATCTCAATGGCAAGAGCATCTAAAGATCAGAAAGTAACAGATGATTTATTTGCTAAAGCAACAAGAGAAGTAATTGATGAATATTTAAAGCTTGAGGGATCAGCAAGAAAAGCAGCACAGGCACTAGACACATCTTCAAGACAGGTTGGTCAAGTTCGTGTTAGTGCAACACAATCAGGTTTGAGATCAGGCCTTGAGAGTGGAATTTTTAGAAGAACAAGAAAAGCAACACAAACACAGAATCAAATAATGTTTGGTGATGTTAACGTTGGTAGAGAAAGCGCTTCAAGTCCTGGAACATTTTATTCTGGCAATCCAATAACACCAGCTGGTAGTTATAGAAGAGCAAAAAAGAGATCTGTATCACTAGTAAAGTCTGAAGCAAAACTTGATGCAGCTGCATATGACAAAACAATTGAACAAAATACAGAAGATATATATCCTAATAGTAGAAAGCGTAATAGTCCACATCCAAAAGCAGCTGAAGATGGTAGGGATGACGCAAAGTCTTATACAGTAGCAAGAGACAAAGAACTCAGAAGACAAAGTGAGCGATCACGTAGAGTAAGTACTAGAGCTCAAGGACCAGCACCAATTGGAGCTACTCCACAACCAGGTGCAACAATACTTCCAATAGTTCCTCCCAACCCTAAAACACCGATAGAAACAGGACTAACAAGAAGACAGAAACTTGCTGGCAGAATGTCTGGTCTGGGTGGTGGAATGGCCCTTATGGGAGCAAACATGGGTCTTTCAATGGCTCCAGACTTTGCTGGCAAGGGTATGGTCCAAGGTGCACTTGCAGGTGCAAACCTTGGCATGATGTTTGGACCAGCTGGAATGGCTGCTGGTGCAGCTATAGGAGGAGTTACCTCTGCCTTTACTGCATTAATTGCAAAGCAAAAAGAACATGCTGCAATAACTAAGTCAACATTTTCTGTATCAACTGGTCTTATAACAGCATTTGGAGATAAGGTTTTAAACACAGAGCTAAAAATAACAAGCCTGGGTTCTGCTACAAAAAATTTAACAAACAGTTTTGGTATTTTGTCTCCAGAGGTTCAGGCCGTAATTGATAGCCTTAAATCTTTACCAGAAGATGATCCAATATCAATCTTTATTAAAAAAATATCTAAAAGCAATCAAGACCTACAGTCATTGACTGGAAATATTAGATCACAGGTTACTACGGCTATATCAATTGGTGGTCTTGATCCAGCAAATGCTGAAAAATATGTTTTTGCCCTTATGTCAGCAGCAGGTAAAGCACACGAGTTTGGATCAGTATGGAATTCTGTTTCTAAAGATGTTAAAGATGTATCAACAGCTACAACAGCAAGTTTTGATAAGCTAGGTAAAGCAGTTAGTAAAACAGGCGGATCTTTCATTTTTCTTCAAGGTATAGTTGGAAAGCAATATGCTCGTGATTATGAAGATTTAAATACAACAGCACAAGCTCTTGCAGATCAAATGTTTAATCTATTTAAAATTGTCGGTAATGGATCTTTAACTTTTGATCAAGTACAAGAAAGACTACAAGCTTTAGATAAAGCATCAATTGATACTGCAACTGGTGTATTAGCTTTAGGAGCTGCAATAAAAAATAGTGGCAATGAGGCTTTAATTGCTAGATATGATCAAATTACTAAAATAATTGCAGATGCTGGAAAGTCAGCTTCAACATCGGCTAGTCAGATAATGATGATGAATCTTGCTTTAGAAATGTTAGCTAGTAAAGGAAAGGGTTTAGGAGATGTTGGAAGAGAGCTATTTGGATCAGGAGCACAATCTGTTTCTGATGCTTACATTAATTTAACCAATGCAGCAAGTTCTTCAACATTAAAAGACTTTTTGAATAATGTAGCAGAAGCACAAAATTCATTAAATAACATTACAAATCCATATGAAGACTATGACAGCGGAGCAGACAAAGCAAAGACCGCTTCAGAACTATATCTTAAAGTGTTAGATGCAGAAATAAAAGGGCTTGAAGCAAAGCGTAATGCACAGAAGAATGCTAACGATGAGGTACAAAGACAAATAGATTTAGAAACTAAACTAAGTGATCTTGCTAAACAATCAGTATTGGCAAAAATATCAGGAGACTATATAGGAGCAGCATCACTTCAGCAGCAAGCACAAAATGTTCAAGTTGAGTTTAATCAAGAAACAGAGCTAAGAAAGAAAGATGCTGAAATTGATAGATTGAGAGCCAGAAGAGATGAAATTAGTGGCGGAGCCAAACTTACTAAGGCAGAATCTACGAAGCTAGCTAACTCTAAAAAGAAGAAGCGTTTTGCTTCTGGAGGAATGATTAGTAAGTATAACTTTGCCCAGGGTGGGCTTATCAAGGGTCCAGGAACAGGTAAGTCAGACTCAATCAAGGCAACACTAGGATATGCTGGTGGAGGATCAATAAGAGTTTCAAATGGAGAGTATGTTGTAAAGGCATCATCTGTAAAAGATTATGGTGTTAATGCAATGAATGCAGTAAATAATGGTACCGCAACAATTGGTGCAAACTCTGGCGGTACAGTGTATAATATAAATATGCCTATAACAAGCAATAATACAAACCCAGAAGGCGTAGCAAATGAAGTTATAAGAAGGCTAAAGCTTGAAGTAAGCAAAAACAATAAGAGCAATAAGGTTGGTTTGTAATGGCATATTTGATCCAAGCTGGAATACAGCTATCTTTAGGAAAAACTGCTCTAGGTGCAGTAACTACAGATCCAGCACAAATGGTTTGGTATAAGATTACTGATCATAATAGAGACCCAATTGCTATATCGCAAGAACTTATTGAAAGCCAGTCAAGAATGGCCAATGGCAAAATGAGAAAATATGTTGTCTCTAATAAAACTAATATATCGGTTGCTTGGAGCTATGTTCCATCAAAAACATCTGAAACAGCTGATTCAAACTATAGTGCAGCTTGGCTTGAGTCTTTTTACAAGGCTAATGCTGGAGTACCAGTCTATTTAAAGATTATAAGTTCTGAGCTTGATCCAGATCCATCAATTGGATCACTGCCTACTGGGACATTTGCTACAGCACAAACTGGATCTAAGGTATATACTGTTTTTATGAATAATTTTTCTAAGCTAATAGTTAACAGAACTAGGTTATCAGACTATGTTAATATGAGCATTGATTTTACGGAGATATAATGCTAAAAGTTGGGGCACTTACAGAAAGTCAAAGTTCTAGTATATTCACAGGTTCAGATTCAATTACCCTTACCCCTGTAGTTTCTGCAGAGTGGAATCATAATCTTTTTAATCCACCATATATAACAGTTGCTGGTTCTGGGTCATTAATTACCCCAACATTAAAATCTGGTGGAAGTACAGTATCAAATGTTACATCTGGTGGTAAGCCTAATTTTACTACAAGAAGCTTTCCAATGTCAGGCGGTACAGGAACAGTATCGTATGATGTTACATCTGTATCAAGTCCCGCATATAAAGTAATAACATACTTAAAAACAAGCCAGCCAGTTCCAGTGATGGTCACTTTGTCAGGTAAGGGAGCATCAACACAATTCGGCTCTGAGCAGGTTGAGGCAGACTCTTTAGGCTGGACTAAGGTTATTACCTATGTAGGCTCTTCAGGCCCCACAGACATCATCTCATCCTTTGTATACACCATTACAGCAAATGCTTTAAGCAACGCTGACTATGACGAAGAACCAATAGTATATTTTACATTGCCACAAGTATATGCAACAACATACTTTGACTATCACAATCACTCATTATTTCCAACAGAGATGCCATTTACATACTTTAGACCAGGCGAATCATATGTCTCAACAGGAGACTCTAAGTACTCATTTCCATCAAACTACAGAAAAATAGCTTCAAAGATTTTAAGTAGTGAAACAGAAAACGGTGGTTTTTATGGTCTTAAGTATATGCCAATAACTCCAATTATTCAAAATCCTAAATTTTTCTTAGTAAAGTCAGAGATCCCAGTTATGAAATCTGCTCTTCCTACAGATGTTTCTCCATATAGATATTTTGTATCTGACGATACATCAAAGACCATTACTGCTATCTATGAAAAAGAAATTACAACAAATAAGATAGTTCTTAAATTTAATACTCTAATGACTATTCCATTAGTAAATATAGCAATTAATGGAACAACAATTACAGTTGATGGATCACAATCAATAAGTCCACAGATTAACTCTGACTTTATTGCTACGGGAATTCTTACTTTGTATTGGAATGGATCTGCATGGACTAAGACAAAATGGTCAACTATGCCACAGTTTAGTTCTACTGGCTCATTATCTTTATCAACAACAATAACAAAGATATCAGTAACTCAAATATCACAGGATATTAATTTAGAAATTGCTCAACTTAATGGCGTAGAAGATTCAGAAACTGATATTGGATCAGACCTAGAAAGAATGCAATTAGTTGAAGTGTCTCCTAGATTAGAGATTGATCTAACGGATTTTGTACAAAATGTATCAATCAGCAAATCTTTAGATGCAGATAATAGCGCTTTGCCTATATCTTCTTTGAATACAAATGATGCTAGCATAGTTCTTTCTGGAATACCAGCAATGAATGGCTCAACAATAGTTCCAATATTTTCTAGCCAAAGCAATCAGTCTTCAACCATTCTTGCTAATATGTTAAGAAAAAATATTAAGTTTTACGTAAACTTTAATCTTGCAACTTATTCAACACCTGGATCAACTACTACGTCAAATACATATATTCCTGGGGGAGTTTTTTATTCAGACTCCTGGAATGAAAATGATATTCAAACTGTAACAGTGCAATCATTTGATGTTTCACGGTACCTTCAATCAACCCCAGCACCAGATTATGTAGCTAACCTAAAAAGCGTTTTTGATATTATAACTAATATTCTTGATTTAGCTGGATTTACTGACTACGACTATGACTCCCTTTATCGTATATGTAATAGCAAGTCCTCTCCTATAGATATGTCATATTATTATGTTAACTCTAAAGATTCAACAATATTGGATGCACTAAATGAGCTTTTTGTTGCTTATCAAATTGGTGCATATATAGATGAATATGGCATAATGAGATTTTTAAGTTTGCACAATATTTTATCTTCAACAGCATCCAATCTTTCTTTATCAGAAACAAACATTCTTCAAAATGGACTATCTGTATCAAATGCTGCTAAACCAGGAAAAATATCTTTAAGGTATCAAACCCCAAAGGTTAAGCAGTCTCCATCTTTACAAAATGTAACAAACATAGATATAAAAGGATCGCCATCATTTGTCTACACAACTTCTAATGATGTTGTATGGTCACAGCAGACTAATGATTCTGTTGGTTTTAACTATTTGAATGAGACCATGGAAGCTACATCCAACGTAATGAAAATTAATAATAATGACCTACAAGATATTTTTCATACATATAATTTAAATAATGATGGGTATGCTTTTATTGAAAATGAAATTGTTTCATTTACTTATAAAGAATATACAATCTCAACAATGGATGAATCTAAGAGCGTTACAGTATCTGTTAAAAATAATCTTGAGTTGTCAGCTGAAATTGATAGATTTATAAAAGAATATAGTATTGGATTACTATCATCTTATGCAACTATAACAAACGCTACTGGTGATGAAACTTCAATGACATATACTGCTAATAATAATTTTACAATTGGACAAAAGGTAAGCATTACTGGAGTAGATCCTCAAGGATATAACATAATCGGAATAGTTGGAGCAGCAGATTCAACTACCTTTGTTGTTGGCGGTACAGAAACTGGAATATATGTATCTGGCGGAGAAGCCGTAATATCTTCTGATTATGATATTAAAATAACTCCAACTGGAAATATTACTAATGTTCAACGTGGGTTGTTTGGAACATACCCAGCAAAGCATGAAAGAATTAATACTTTATCAACAAAAGATTTATCTAAAAAGCTTTGTAATTCATTTACAAATGTTATATCACCTGCTGGAGCAATTAGTTATATTGTAGATGATAGCGACCCAGCTGGAGATGGACTACAAGACCCATCACTTCCAAGCATAGATAAGATCAGAATTTGGGATGACGAAGGTGAAGTGGTATTAATGTATCCAACATCAGAAGTAGATCTTGGATATCATACATACTCTGTTAAGTTTGAGCTTACAAATCAAGACACATCAGCAGCTGGACTATTTTTTAATATGGAAAGTGATACTGAAGCAGGAGATGCATATTTTGTACAGCTTGTAAAACTTAATACCAAAAATCCAAAAACAGACGAGCCATATAGCCCTGGAAGATATAGATATATTATGCAAATATATGATACAGTTAATGACGGTATATTATATTGGGCAGATGTTACTGGAGAATGTAATAGTATTATTAGTAATTTCTCTAAAATTATTAAGAAAACAGAAGTAGATGGAAAAACACAATACTCATTTGTAACGGATAATGCATTTAACTTAAAGGTTGCATATGTATTATCAGATGGCTCAGATGGGGAAGATGGAACAGAAGAAGAGCCATTAAATATACTTCATGTATTTTTAAATAATGTACAAATAACTGGATGGCAAAGACCACAATTTGACAACTATGATGAAGAAACAAATCCAGGTGGTGGCGCTTGGGGTGCTATGGATGTTAACTATTATACTGGTGCAAGACGCAGACCATCAGTACCTGACAATATAGTGGCTGATACAAGATTTGGTTTTTGTACAACCAGAGCTCCACGTGAGATAGAGGGTGTATATCCCCCAATAAATTATTTTAGTGATACAGTAGATGCACCAGCAATACTAAGAGAAATACATGCTACTGTTAAACCACTTTTAGAAAGAAGTGTAAGCTATTTCTATCAGGATAGAGAATTCTTAAACGGTATGGTACAAAATCAACCACTATACAATAACTCACCTACGTATATTATGCAAACAACACCAGAGATTGCTGGCATTAACTACTATGATGTTCAATATACAACTCCTGCTGCAGTAAGTGTAGATATATTGCCAATTGAGTATATGATGAAATATTATCCAGGTAATAGTCCAGAAGATCAAACTAGGTATCAAAAAAAGCTTGTTGATGAATATTCTCTTTCATATTCAACACCACTAAATACAGGATTTAGAGCTAGAATGGCTGTAGCAAATGGTAGACCACACGCAGTAATATTAAAGAAAGATTCTGATGAACTAAATGATTTAACTAATAACTTTAATCTTTGGACACATGAGATTGTGGCTCCTTCAGATCCAGAAATTATTGAGCAGGTTATTGATCCATCTAACATGTCTGAGGTTGTACAATTAGACTCTGAGTGGATACAGTCTAAGCAGGCAGCATATAAAATGCTAAAGGTTATACAGATGGGTATTGAAGGATTTTCAAAAACGGTATCTTTAAATATATTTGGCCACCCACTAATTCAGGTAGGGGACATAGTAACACTATCCTATAACCTTAATGGTATTAGCAGTCAAAGATATTTTGTACAGTCAGTTGCTCAAAGCTTTAGCCAGGGACTTGAAACTTCCCTTGTTTTGAAAAGAATTCAAGAATAGACCCTCTGTGGTATAATTAACAAATAGGAGAAGACAATGCCGTATATTAAAATCTCAGACCCAAATATTATAGACTTGGCTGCTTGGCACCAAGTAATTAATGTAGTTAACCAGCACAGTGACAGCATTACTGCAATTAGCAATAACTTTGGAGCACAAGGAACAGGCTATACTGACTGGAACAGCGGAGTCAATATTTCTCAGCAGTATGACCCTGGCTCAACAAAGATTATATTTGGCAAATATAAGGTTGATACTGCAACAGGTGGGGCTAGTTTTATGCCATCAAATAAGCATATGTTTTATGTAACTATCCCATTTGCTAATGAGTCTACTGCAGTAAAGTCATTTGATGCAACACCAATTATTACAGCAACAGCACAATTTGGAAGTACTTCAGTAAATACAAATAATACAAATGTTATTGTTACAGTTCAAGATGTAACAAAAGATGACTTTGTTGCTCGTGTAGTTGATTCAAGAAGTTTTGAAACTGGCGGTACAGTAAGACCGTTGACATCATCTTTTTTCATAAACTGGATGGCAATAGGACCAAAGTAAGGTGGAACTATTGTGAAGTCAAAATATACCAGTCCAAAATCTGTAGCAAAAAATCAGACAGTTCCAATTGGTATTGATGACCCACGTTTAGCATGGGATAAAAGAGGACAAACATATGCCCGTCAGGGTGCAGAAATTCAAGAAATTGGTGCAGACGGTAAATCTTTAATTGCTGGTGGATCAAGAGGTAGCAATGCTTATGGATCACCCAACGTTAATGATGATCAGGTAAGAGCTAAGACATCAGTTCCACCAGCTAATGGCAATACAGGCTATATCCTTGATGCCGATTCAATTATTTTAGGATCTGTAAGCAATGTTTCAACAGCTTGGTCTACAGAATCTGGAAAAACAGAAGACCTTATTGTGACATTTGACTGGGATTATGAAGATCCTGCCAATGTAACCGTTTCAGAATTTATTTTAGAAATTACTTTATCTACAGGTACAATACGTCAAACTCCATACGGATCTTTTCCAGTAAATAGAACACAAACTGCCCAGACAGCAATACTTACAAGAGAAATAAATAAAGCAACTATTGGAGATTTATCTGTTAATATTACTAAAGTTTGTGTTTATGCAATTGACCCATTCTATAATGTAAGTGCAAAGGCTTGTGACACTACAGTTCCTACATATGTTTTAGATCTTCCAGTGCCAGTTATTACAGTTACTTCAGCAATAAGTGGATATAGTGTAGCCTATACCATACCTTCACAATCTGTGTTTGATGCTATTGATATTTATGAGTATGAGTCTGATTCTTCTACAGAGCCCACTGGAGTTACTTATTCAAGAGTTTATTTTGATCAGATATCCCCAGCAAACATCATTACAGTTAATAATAATGCTAGATGGGTAAAGGCAAGATTTACTAGCAAGGTTGCAGTATCTACAGCTTTTTGTGCTGCTCAAAAGGTAACACCTACATCACCAATTACAGTAGATAATGAGGGACCTGCTGCTCCAACTGGATCAGTGACTGGTGGATTAGAAAGTTCTGGAACAATAGGTTTTAATGCTTTTTTAAACATATCTTGGACGGCAGTATCAGATACTACTTTAAGAGGATATAGGATTAGGTTTAGACCAGTAACTACTCCAGCATCAAACTATTCTTATGTTGACTCCCCAGGCAATGGCACAGCATTTAGAATAACAGGACTTGCTTCAGGTACAAGTTATGAAGTTGCAATTGCAGCATATGATGAATATAATAATACTTCTTCATCATATCAGACACTAACTGGTAGCCCAGTATCAACTGCTGGATCTCCTTTTATAGGAACAAATGTTTCTACAACTGGGTACTTTGAAGCTGGAGTTGCTGGAACAGATACAGGAGTTTTTAGATTTGGTTACGGAGTGGCCACTGGCAAAAGAGGTTTAGTATTTAATACAAATAATTATTGGTATATAGATTCATCTCAGTCGGCGTCTTTAAAGGTTGGTGGAACAGATAACTATGTTACTTGGGATGGATCATCTCTTGTAGTAACTGGAGACCTACAGGCTAAAAAGGGGTCATTTAGCGGTAACGTCAACATGGCAAGCGGTGCATCTATATATAGTGGAACATTGACAGGTAATACTGTTACTCCTACAGGAGATACTGGCGGTTCTTTATCTGGCAAAGGGTATATACTAAACAAGGATGGATTAACATTTAATTCGTCAACTGTAAATGACATAACAACTATTAATGGAGAAACAGGTTTGTTGACAACTAAATCTGCTCTTATTGGTGGATGGAGTGTAACCTCAAGTGCAATTACAAAAACTGCAACGGGACAAGGAAAGATTTCTTTAGACTCAACAAATGGATATATTTATGTAACTAAAGACACGGTAGAAACTACCACAGCTGGTATAAATAGTCCAGCAGATGACAATGATAATGTTTTTTGGTCTGGCGGTACTGGGCCAACAGATGAAACAAGTCCATTTAGAGTTAGACTCAATGGAGATCTATTTGCAAGTAGTGCAAATATCACTGGAGAAATTAATGCAACAAGCGGAAATATTTCTGGACCAATGGATGTAGACGGACAGCTTTATGTTGGTGATGTTACAATAGAGTCATTGTCTGGAAGTTTTTCTATAACAGATACTATTGGTGGATATGGAGTTATTTCTACTTCTGAATCAGGTAGATTAGTTTTAGGTCACTATCAAGAAGATTTTGGAAGACAAGTAAAAGTAGCAAGATCTGCACAAATTGCTGGTGATCCAGACGGTGCTGGTGCAGCAAACTCTGGCGGATTAAGAAATATTTTTACCAGTACAGTAGCTAATTTTTATAGTAATGCTTATCTATCAGCAAATGAAGCTAATGGAGACGTAGTATTACTTTACACTCCGTGATTGGATAATAAATGACTGTTAAATTAAAGACCAGCAATGGCCAAGGTGGTTCTGTTTGGAAAGATGTTTCTCAAATAAAACTAAAGGTTGGAGGCGCATGGAAAAACGTTGTTTCTGGCTATCTTAAAGTTGCTGGTGTTTGGAAAATATTTTTTGGTACTGACACAATTAATGGGGCATCAATATCCCAAACAGTAACCTTATCTCAGTCTACAAATTCGTCTACTGGATTAATTACCTTAACAGGAACAAATTATTATTGGTCTAATGCCTCAACACTAGTTTATGTTTTTCAAAGGAGTTCTAATGGAGGTTCATCTTGGTCTACAATATCAAGCGGAACTGCAACTAATCCACCTGTAGGATCAAGTAATACCTATACCTATGAGCTACTAGATAATAAAACTGATGTAGTTCCAAATGTTGATAACTTGTATAGATTTTCTGTCACAGCAACATCCCCTGGAGGATTTCCAACCACATCAACATCTGAAACAGAATCTATTTCTGCTGCCAGAAATATATCTAATCTATCTGTAGTTACTGCAAATACAACATATGACTCTGTTAAATTACAATTTACTGCAGGAGCCTATTCTTCAAGCTATTTAGTTAGATATACTTATAGCGGTATACAAGAAGGATATTTTAAATCATCTGGAAGTGGAAGTCCAACGACAATAACCGTAACAGGACTATCTGCAAGTACATCATACAACTTTTATGTTACCCCGTATACTGGTGGCATTGTGTCTGGATCAAATATAGGATATGGTGGAAATGAAAGCTCTCCTGTATCTGCAACAACTAATGCTCTTCCAGTACCAGTACAAACAACTAAACCAGGAATTACTGGAACATCTCCGTTAGGACAATACCTACAGTCAATCACAGTAAGCTCTGGATCTTATCAGTCTGGAACATTTTTATCAGTTACTAATAAAATTGTTTCATATCTTTCAACTAGTACAGCACCAGTTGACGGCGAAACAACTTCTTCTCCATATGAGGTTCATGATACTGCCACGCCAGTTCCAACCTTAACAATTACACAAGATCATGCAACTACGCCAGCTAGAAGGTTTTATTCTAGAGATGCGGTAACAAACATAAATGGCACTATAACATACTACTATTATTCACCAACCTATGTTGATGCCTATATGGGGCCTATTACGGATACTTTTAGTAGAACAGTTGCTGCAGGACTAAATAGTACAAATACATATTTTTATAGCTCTGTAGTTGCAACTGATACATCTAACTGGAGTACAAATGGATCTACCGCTAACAATAGCACAACTGTATTAAATTACTATACCCCCATAAACCCTGGATCAATGGCACAAAGCTATCCTCTGCAAGTTATTGAGCTTACTGGTAAAACAGACTTAACAGCAAGTGTAGATATACCTTCTGGTGGTGGTGGACCAGGAATAGCCTTTTGGGTAAGCTCAGCTGGATCATTTTGGGCAGCAGCACCTTCATACTATACATTTACTTCAAGCTCAAGCACCTGTACTGGAACAATAATTGGAACAGATGCTTCTGGAACTGGTTGTGGTGGATGTCCAGTAACTGGAAGCCCCGTATATTCATATGGATGTGATGGTGCAAATACCTATCCTAATTGTCAACATTGTGCTTCTCAAACATTACCAACTGGCCAATGTACTGGAGCTGGTGGGTCTAACTATATTGGGTGTCCAGCAGGAACATGTAATTGTACTACATCAAATCCTATTACTTGTGATGGTAGTATCGGAGAGTATCCAGATAATACTTTAGGAACTGCATGTGGAGATAAATGTTTATGCGATGGGCCATACACAAAAATAGTGTGTGTTGGTGGAGGCTCAGGATCAACTTGTCCTCCTTTAAGTAGTGCTCTAGGTGGTAGATGCGGAGCCTGTCTTTATAATCCAGCTATCTTTATATATACTTGGCCAATAAATGCTACTCAAACTTATTATAATTGTACAACAAGTAGATGTAGAACTCTTTATGAGTGGGGAACGTATGGAACATATGAGTATTGTGGTCCTACCGTAACACAGACAGGAACTAGCTATACATGTAATCCGCCAGTAACCGTAGTTACAACCAACTATAATTCTAAGTTAAGAATTTTATCTACAGTTGGATCTTATGTTATATCTAAAGCAGAATCCGATGTTTCAACAAGCACAAGTGCATATAATAAAATATATAAGATTTCTGTTACTACAAGCGGAGATAATATAACGGCTACTGCATATAATAACTCAAATTCCGCATATGGGTCAGTATCCTATTCAAGACAATCTGGGGACACTGGTAAAACTTCTGCTAATGGATCATCTTATGCTGGATTAATTAAAACCCCAACAGATATTAATAATAATAGCTTAGATGATAATGGCGGATCTACGTATGATAATCTGTCTATAGTATAGACAAGCAAGTAGTTTTTATGATATACTTAAAAAAAAGGAGAATGAAAAATGGCAGAAATGAATGAAATACCCCCAATTAAAATAGCTTTTATTTTAGATAACGAGATAGTTGATATTTTGCATACAGACGAACGTTTGTCAGCAATTTTTTTGAGTGAACCCAAAATCATTGATGTAACTGGTCAGTTAGTAGAAAATGATGGAATTGTTAGGGTTGGTTCAAAATACAATCCAGAAACTAATACTTTTTATAATGAGGATCAAGCAAATTAATGTCTGAAAAAACACCTTGGCAGTTATGGAAAGAAAAAAGTGCAGGGGATACTGTAAGGCCTTGGGACTTACTTAATCCAAATATTGATAGAGTAGATGATGACGTATTTAAATATCGTTATGAAGAGAATTGCCTTAAGTGTCCTTCTCTTATACAGGCTACCAAACAATGTAAAAAGTGTGGTTGCTTTATGAAAGAAAAAGCAAAGCTACCTCATGCATCATGTCCACTGGGTAAATGGGGAGCAATCCAAAATACTGAAGATGTGGTATAATTTTTATGGAGGGTCAAAATGGAATTAACAAATGAAGAAAAAATTAATATTGTTACCCAGCACATTCGTGGTATAGTAACAAATATTTATAGCTTACAGGTAAGCTTAATTATAGAGCAGGCTGTTGATAGCCCAAATCAAACTAATATAGATAGACTAACATTAGAGATTGCTCAGGAAAATTTAAGACATGATGCTCTTATGTCTGAACTAGAATCATTAAGGTCATAAGGGTAAATTAATGGATAAAGCAGAGTTAGTAATAACCGCTCTACAACAAAGAATTGGAGAGATAGTCTCTAATTATGAAACTCAGATTGCAATTTTACGGGCAGATATCACTGAGCTAATACAGGAAAAACAAAATAAAGAAAAGGCAATTAATGACTATTCTTTATCTGTTGAAAATATTCTTAATAAAGAAGATAAATAACTAAATGTTAAAATGTGCTAAGTGTAATGGTCGTGTATTTGTAGATAGACAGTACACTAGCACTGACCATATAGAAACATCTTGTCTTATATGCGGGAATAGACAGTTCTATCATCCAGTTGCAGCAACAAAAGAGGGACAATGGATACTTCAAAAGGAAAAATTCAGAGCGAAGCATACAATAACGAGCCTGTAATTAAGGGTAAGGTTAGAGTATGGTTTTTGAATGGTGACTTGGTTAGGGTATACCATAACTCACGTTCTACTGGAATGGTTACATTTTATAATATAACTAAAGATCGTTTAGAGACATGCTTGCTAGCTGACTTTAAAAAGAATAGAGAAAGAGCATATAGTGTAGCAGAAACTGCAAAGCTTGTCAATAGACACAGAAAGTATATGCCAAGTTTAATTAAACGAGGAGTTATTCCTCCACCAGTAGGTGCTAAGCTTAATGGTGAAAGAGGTTTTACGATTAGATCGTATTATTCTGAATCACATGTAAGAGAGATTCGTGCTATACTTGCAAGTATACATATTGGACAACCAAGAAAAGACAAGTTAATAACAAACAACATGACTCCTACTACGCAAGAGTTGACACGGCGTATGGGAGACGGTATACTTACATATACGAAGACAGAAGATGGACGATTCATTCCAGTGTGGAACGAGTCTATTTAAAATAGAAATTAGGTGGGGTAATGGAAAACGATTCAACAAAGGTAAATGTAACACTAGGATATACGCTTAATCTTGGCAACTTTCAGTCATTGCGACTTGATCTAGGTGTTGTAGATAGTAAGCGTGATGGAGAAACTACAAACGAAGCTTTTGAGCGTGTATACAAGTTTGTAGAAGACAAGCTTACAGAAAAGATTCAAGAAGCAAAGTCTGAAATCTCAGAGTAATGGCTGATCGCAAAGACCGAATGGCTTTGCTTAGCAGATACTCAAAATTGCATACAGCAAGGTATGAGCAAAAGCCATCTCTAAATCTAAACGTTGAGCAGTGGGCTGCAGATGGACTTATTGAGTCTTACAGTATTTCTCAGTGCTATGACTTGCTAGAATATTATTTTTCTGTTGCACAAGAGCCAAGCTGGAATTATTTTGCTTACAATGCAGAAAAAATTCTTAATGGTAAACTAGATGTAGAACAAGATATTAAAGAAAGACAACAACGTAGGGCTAAAGCAAAGGAGTGGCTAAGTGAATAATACAGAAGCTAAAGTAATCTCAGCAGTATTACAAGATAAGCAACTCCACGTACTACTACAGGCAAATGTAGAGACACTACTTAGAACACATAACGATGTCTGGAACTTCATTCGCCTCTATGCTGAAAATAATGGAACAGTTCCACCTTCTTCATTAGTAGTAGAAAAGTTTAGAGACTTTGACCTCATTAAAGACGTTGGTGCCACCAAGCATCACCTTGAAGAACTAAAGACTGAATATGTTAATGACAGCATCAAAGATATTTTGAGATCTGCTGCAACAGAGGTTCAGAGCGGTCAAGGCGCACAAGCTCTTGAAGAACTAATTACCAAAACATCTGCTTTAAAGAAAAATACATCTTCTATTCGTGACATTGATGCTACAGATATTGATTCTGCAATTGCATATTTTGAGAATGTTAAAGAGCAGCAAGCACTTGGACAGCGTGGAATTAAGACTGGTTTGCCAGGATTTGATAACTACCTACCTTCTGGAATTATGCCAGGGCAGCTTGGAGTGTTTCTTGCGTACCCTGGAATTGGTAAGTCATGGATGGCTTTGTACTTTGCAGTTCAGGCATGGAAGCAAGGTAAGACACCACTTATTATTTCACTTGAAATGAGCGAAACAGAAGTTCGTAACCGTGTATTTACAATTATGGGTGAAGGCCTGTGGTCACATAGAAAACTTTCTAATGGTGAGGTAGAGCTTGACATGATGAAGAAATGGCATGCAAGCAAACTTGATGGTCGCCCACCATTCCATATCATATCTAATGATTCTGGTGGTGAAGTAACACCTTCTGTTATTCGTGGAAAGTTAGATCAGTATAAGCCTGACTTTGTTGTGGTTGATTATCTTCAACTTATGAGTCCAAACCAAAAGGCTGATAATGAAACGGTAAAGATGAAGAATCTTTCTCGTGAACTAAAGCTAATGGCTATTAGTGAAGAAGTACCTATTATTGCTATCTCATCTGCTACACCTGATGACGTTAAAGATATGTCTACCGTTCCCACCCTTGCACAAACAGCATGGTCAAGACAGATTGCCTATGATGCTGACTGGGTAATGGCATTGGGCCGTTCTAGTAATAGCGACATTATTGAGTGCGCTTTTAGAAAGAACCGTAATGGTTTTATGGGAGACTTCTTGGTTCAGTGTGACTTTGATAAGGGCTATTATCGTTATAAGGATTTTGAAGATGGCAAGTAAAGAGATTTATACAGAAGAACAGATTCGTCGTGTTCTCAATGGTGCAGGTCTTGATATTGAGGCTGAGTTTGGTAATGACTTTATTATCTATTGCCCATACCACAACAACACAAGAACACCTGCTGGAGAAGTAGCAAAAGATAGTGGTTTGTTCTTTTGCTTTGGATGTCAGGTAACTAAGAATCTTATTGAGCTTATTATGTTTACTTCTAACAGGTCATATTTTGAAACGGTAAGGTACATTAAGGGCAAAGAACAAAAGTCTGACATTCAAACCATAGTAGATAAAGCATTATACGCACCACCTGATTTTGTTCAGTATGATGAATTACTTATTAAGAGATTAAATAAACAAGCACTTGATGCTCCAAGAGCAATGAATTATTTTAATGGTCGTAGACTAACTAAAGATTCAGTTATTAAGTTTGACTTGGGTTATTCTGAAAAGCAAGGATCTGTAACTATTCCAGTACACTCACCAGATGGTATGTGCATAGGATTTGTTGCAAGAACAATTGAAGGCAAAGAGTTTAAGAATACTCCAGGACTTCCAAAAAGCAAAGTGCTATTTAACTTACACAGAGTTAAGAGTTCTAGTATAGTGTATGTAGTGGAATCATCTTTTGATGCAATCCGCTTAGATCAAGTAGGTTTTCCAGCAGTTGCAACGCTGGGGGCTAATGTGTCTGTATCTCAAATCAGGCTATTAGAAAAGTACTTCAATAATGTTGTACTAATTGCAGACAACGATGAAGCTGGTATCATTATGAAAGATAAGCTAGTTGAAAAGCTAGGTCATCTAGTAACTGTTATTAGCTTAGACAAAAAATATAAAGATATAGGCGATATGGATGATGACGAAATTAAAAAGCTGGAGTTCCAGTTTGACAATTCAATCATCTCTATGCTAAAATAGATAAAACAATAAACAGGAGAAATAAAAAATGGCAATTGTAAAAGGACTAAAAAACATTAACGCACTAGTAGATAAGCCAAAGTTTGAAGGCACAGGTACAAAGGTTCGTTGGTTTAAGATCGCTGACGGACAGGCAGTTAAGATTCGTTTTATTGAAGAGCTGGATGAAGATTCAGCCAACTACAATGCAGATCGTGGACTTGCTCTAGTAGTGTCAGAGCACACAAATCCAAAGGACTATAAGCGCAAGGCTGTAGACACAATGGAATCAGAAGGACGTGACTGGGCAGAAGAGATGCACCGTAAGGACCCAAAGGCTGGCTGGAGAGCTCGTCTTCGCTTCTACTGCAACGTTCTTGTAGATGATGGCATTGAAGCACCTTATGTTGCAATCTGGAACATGGGTGTTAGCAAGCAATCAGCATTTAATACTATTCGTGAATATGCACTTGAGACAGGCAGCATTTCAAATCTTACTTGGAAGGTAAAGCGTAATGGTCAGGGAACTGAGACAAGCTATACACTTATTCCAAGCACTCCAGATTCTGCTCCATTTGATTGGGCAGGAATTGAGCCATATCCTTTGGAGAAGGCTCTGAACAAGGTTCCTTATGCGGAACAAGAAGCCTTTTATCTAGGCTTTGATACTCCTTCATCTTCTTCATCAGCCAATATTGACTGGTAACTAGATGAACTACGTTGGCTTACATGTCCATACACACTACTCCTTGATGGATGGTGTTGCTACTCCAGAAGAATACGTGAACCGTGCAGTTGAGTTAGGAATGACAGCAATTGCCATTACTGACCACGGTACTTTATCTGGGCATAGGGAACTGCACCGTATTGCAAAAGCAAATGGAATTAAGCCAATACTTGGTGTAGAAGGCTATATGACGACAAGTATGGCAGATAAGAGAGCAAAGGCAGATCGCCTTGACCCTCTTGACCAAAACTATCATCATATAGTACTTCTCGCTAAGAACCAACAAGGTCTAGAAAACCTAAATAAGATTAACGAGATTGCATGGACAGATGGTTTCTTTAGTAAGCCAAGGTTTGATTTTGAAACACTTGCTAAGTATAAAGAAGGAATTATTGTTACATCTGCATGTCTTAGTGGCTGGATAGCAAAAGCTGTTGAGTTGGGTGAACTCGCAACAGCAAAGAAGCATATACAGTGGTTTAAAAAAGAATTTGGTGATGACTACTATATTGAAGTAATGCCACATAATCCACCAGAAGTTAATAAGGGTATTATTGAGCTTGCTGATGCAGCCAAGGTTAAGATTGTAGTAACACCAGACTGTCATCACTCAGATACAAGTCAAAAAGAAGTTCAGGAACTAATGCTTCTGCTTAATACGCATGCTAAGTTACAAAAAAATGTAACATATGAAAAGTCAAAAAAGCATGAATCATTTATGGACCGCCTTGACTATCTTTATGGCGCAGATCGTATGATGAGTTTTAATAAGTTTGACATTCATCTTCTTTCGTATGAAGAGATGAAAGACGCTATGTTAAAGCAGGGTATTGATCGTGAAGACATGTTTACTTCTACCAATGAGATTGCCAACAAGATAGAAGATTATGATATTAGAGAACACTTAGATTTGCTTCCTGTACAATACAAGAAGCCAATGGATGAGCTTAAGAAGCTTGCTCTTGAAGGATTAAAAGATAAAAAGTTAGATAAGAACGAAGAATATCTTGTAAGACTTGATGAAGAGTTAGAAATTATTGGACAGAAAAATTTTGGACCATACTTTCTTGTTGTTCGTAACATGCTTAACTGGGCAAAGAGTGAAGGCATTTTGGTAGGTCCAGGTCGTGGATCTGCAGCAGGTTCGTTACTTTGTTATGCACTTGGCATTACAGATATTGACCCAATCAAGCATGGCCTACTGTTCTTCCGCTTTATTAATCCAGAACGTAATGACTTTCCTGATATTGATTCAGATATTCAAGATACTCGTCGTGATGAGGTAAAAGACTATCTAGTTAGACAATACAGGCACGTTGCTTCTATTGCTACATTTTTGCAGTTTAAAGATAAAGGTGTTGTACGAGATGTTGCAAGATGTCTAAACATTCCATTGCCAGATGTCAATAAGGTACTTAAGGTAGTTGATACATGGGATGATTTCTGTACTTCAAAAAATACACATTGGTTTAGAGAAAAGTATCCAGAAGTAGAGCTTTATGGTGAGCAACTTCGTGGAAGAATTCGTGGTACTGGAATCCATGCAGCAGGTGTTGTAACAAGTAAAGACCCAATCTTTAGATACGCACCAATGGAAACACGATCAGTAACTGGACAAGATGAAAGAATTCCAGTGGTGGCAGTTGACATGGGTGAGGCTGAAAATATTGGTCTTATTAAAATTGATGCCCTTGGTCTTAAAACTCTTAGTGTTCTAAAAGATTGTATTGAAATTATTAAAGAGCGTGAAGGCACTAAGATTGATCTACTAAAGATTGATATGGAAGATGCTAACGTATACAATATGCTATCTGACGGCTATACTAAGGGTGTATTTCAGTGTGAAGCAACACCATATACAAATCTTCTAGTCAAAATGCGTGTAAAAAATCTTGCCGAACTTGCTGCTTCTAATGCTCTGGTTCGTCCAGGTGCTATGAATACTATTGGTAAATCTTATATTGCTCGTAAGCATGGTCGTGAGAATATTGATTATAAACATCAAGTTATGAAATCATTTACGGAGGAAACATATGGTTGTATTCTTTACCAGGAACAAGTTATGCAAGCATGCGTACAGCTTGGCGGTATGTCCATGTCGGAAGCGGATAAAGTTAGAAAGATCATTGGAAAGAAAAAAGATGCTAAAGAATTTGATGTCTTTAAGGATCAATTTATTAAGGGTGCTTCTCAATACCTTTCGCCAAATGATGCGCTAGACCTATGGCATGACTTTGAGGCTCACGCAGGGTATTCATTTAACAAGTCCCACGCTGTAGCATACTCAACACTATCGTACTGGACAGCATGGCTCAAGTATCATTATCCTCTAGAGTTTATGTTTGCACTTCTTAAGAATGAAAAAGATAAAGATGGAAGAACGGAGTATTTGATTGAAGCAAAACGTATGGGTATCCCTGTTAAACTTCCGCATCTTAATGATTCGGAAATTGATTTTAAGATTGAAGGTAAGGGAATTAGATTTGGGCTTACGGGCATTAAATATATCTCTGACAAGATTGCAGAAAGATATATCGCAGGCCGTCCGTTTACATCATATAAACAAGTAGAAGAGTTTACCTTTACTAAGGGCAATGGAGTAAACAGTCGTGCACTACAGGCAATGAAGTGCGTAGGAGCACTTACATTCCCAGACAATCCAGCAAATCCGCAGGAAGTTAAAGAAAATCTATATGAATACTTAAACCTTCCTGAGTTTAATACATCTATTCCACAACATTACTATGCATATATTAATGATATTGAGGAGTATGAAGAAACTGGATCATTTATATTGCTTGGAATGGTAAAATCAATTAAACGAGGAACAGGATGGTCACGAGTTGAAGTTTTGGACAAGACTGGCAGTGTTGGTATATTTGATGAAGAGTCTCCGTCTATTGAGACTGGTCGCACTTATCTCATTCTTGCAAGTGATAATAGGATTGTCTCTGCAATACCTGCTGATGAACTAAAGGAATCTAAGAGCTCTTTAGTTAAGTTTTTAAATTATAAGATGTTGCCATACAAAGAAGGAGAACACTTTGTTGTTTCCTTCAAACCAAGAGTAACTAAGGCTGGTAAAAAGATGGCTTCTTTGGTACTTGCAGATGCAGGCAGAGAAATGCATTCAGTTGTTGTATTTCCAATGCAATTTGCTAAAGCATACATGAAGATTGAAGAAGGAAATGTTTATAAGTTTGAATTTGGAAAGACTAAAGATGGAACTGTTATAATGAATGAGGTAGAAAATGTTTGATGATCTAGCAATTGAGTTGCATAAAAATGCAGTAGAAAAAGGGTTTTGGGGAAGTCCAGAAGATCACGATGCTATAAATGATATTTTTATTGCTAAACAATGTATGATGATTGTTTCAGAAGTTACTGAGGTAATGGAAGCAGTACGTAAAGATAAAGGTGAAGAAGAGATTACTAAAGAGTTTGCTGATATTATTATTCGCACACTTGATTTGTATGCAGGAATGGTAGAAGCAGGGTATACTAGATTATCACTTGATCAAGCATTAAAAGAAAAAGTAGATTTTAATAAAACTAGACCAGAGAAACACGGAGTAAGATTTTGATGATGACAGTAGAAGAAGTATTAGCACAGCTAAATCCAAAGCTTAGAAAGACTGTAATGGCTGGAGATACAGTACCAGCAACAGAGTATGCAGCAACACCAAGTTTTGGCTTAAACCGTGCACTAAATGGTGGACTTCCGTATGGAAGACAAGTTCTTGTATGGGGTTCAAAGTCATCTGCTAAGTCATCTTTATGTCTTCAGATGATAGGTTTGGCACAAAAAGAAGGTAAGGTCTGTGCATGGATTGATGCAGAAATGTCATATGATAGGGCTTGGGCAGAAAGTCTTGGTGTTGACTCATCAAAGCTTATAGTTTCACAGTGTCGCACAATCAATGAGATGGTTGATATTGGTACTAGCCTTATGCAGGCTGGGGTTGATATAATAGTTATTGACTCTATTACGTCATTGTTGCCAGCAATATATTTTGAAAAGGATTCCGATGAACTTAAGCAACTTGAAAATACCAAGCAAATTGGTGCGGAATCTAGAGACTTTAGCAATGCATGGAAGATGCTTAACTACGCTAATAATAAAGTTAAGCCTACTATGCTTGTGCTTATTAGCCAGTCTCGTAATAATATTAGTGCTATGTATACTAGCCAGCAGCCTACTGGTGGTCAAGCTACTAAGTTTTATTCTTCAACAGTCATTAAACTATTTTCGTCAGAGTCAGACAATCAAGCGATTAAAGGTAAGATTCATGTTGGAGATAAACTTATTGAAGAAAAGATTGGTCGCAAGATCCGTTGGGAACTCCAATTCTCTAAGACTTCTCCTGGCTTTCAGTCTGGCGAGTATGACTTTTATTTTAGAGGAGATAATGTTGGTATTGATAGCATTGGTGATCTTGTTGATACGGCTGAAATAATGGGCATAGTTGAACGCACAGGAGCATGGTATGTATTACCTGATGGCACAAAGGTTCAGGGCAGAGAAGGTTTTGTCAACAGGGTAAGAGAAGATTTAGATCTGCAAGATTCTATTAAAAGTAAGATATTAAATGTCTGAAAAGTTTAAAATTTTTTCAGGTAAATTTATCTGTAAGAAATGCAACGAAGAAGTTAATTCTTTAAGGCTTTGGCTAGATAGTGCAGATGTTACATGGATGTGCAGTCAAAAGCATATTTCTAAAGTTCCACTTATATTAACAAAGAAGGATTATGAGCGAGAGAAGTGAGTCAAAAAGAATTGGTGCTAAACAGCACAAAAATTCTGGACGCAATACACACAAAGGTGATGCTACCTGGAAAAACTTTACTGTAGATTTTAAGGAATGCTCTAAGTCTTTTACTTTAAATAAAGATGTTTGGGCTAAAGCAGTTACAGATGCTATCAGAAATGGTAATGATCCTGCGATACTTGTAGTCCTTGGTGACGGTAACTCAAAGGTAAGATTAATGATAACTGAGTTTGAAATAATGGAACAAATAATAGGAGAAGAAGATGAGTGAGCAACAGAATACAACACTAGAGATGGTCAACGGCTTATCTGAGATAGCAGACTATATGAAGGATGAGGAGCTAACTCAGGCCCTTACCTTTATAGCAAAGGTAATTATCAAGCCAGATATCCCAGCACAGGTAGCTAGCATTGAGATCGTAAGACTACAGGCCATTGCTGCAAAGATGGCTTTTAAGGCTACCTGGATGGCAAATGTTGATAAAAATGACAGGGCAAAAAAGAATATATATTACACAGCAGCAGAATCAATAAACAATTTAGTATCAGCACTCAAATATATCATGCGCTAACATGCTATACTTATATAAACAAAAGGGATAATATGACAAAAAATTTACTAAAGCAAGTGATGATAAAGGATGTTGAAACACCAGCGCAGATTGATGCCAAAGAGCTTGTAAAGGCAATTGAGGCTGGATATCTTGTAGGGCGTGAGCCTAAGCATACACAGAAGAAAACCTTTGGTCCTTCTACTATTGCATATGGTCATGGAGAATGTCCAAGATACTGGTACCTTGCATTTGAGGGAGCGGTATTTGAGGATAACTCTGATCCATATGCAGTAGCAAATATGACTAATGGAACTCTTGCTCATGGAAGAATTGAGACAGCGTTTAAGAACTCTGGCATTTCAATTGATTCAGAGTTTAAGATTTTTAATGATGACCCTCCAATTTTTGGTTATGTAGATAACTTTATTAATTGGAAGGGCGAAGAGCTGGTAGTTGAAGTTAAGACAACTAACAATGAAGTATTTGAATATAGAAAGCGTACAGGCAAACCTAAGATGGGACACGTTGTACAAATTCTTATTTATATGAAGATTCTCAAGAAGGCAAAGGGAGTTATTATTTATGAAAATAAGAATAACCATGAGCTTCTTGTTATTCCAGTTCAAGTAAATGATCATTACCGTAAATGGATTGATGAAGCTTTTGAGTGGATGAGAGTTGTTCGTAAGTCTTGGGAAGTTAAACAACTTCCAACAAAGAACTATAGATCAAACTCTAAGGTTTGTAAAAGCTGTCCAATTAGAAAAGCATGTGACGAAGCAGGAGCAGGTGTTGTTAAGATAGCATCTCTGGAGGAACTGAGTGAAGCTTTGTAGCAGATGTGATATCAGGTTTACACCAAAGGTCAGTTATCAAATTTACTGCAGCCTTGAGTGCAGAGACCTTGCTACAAAAGATAAAATTCAAGAAAGATATCAAGTAACTCGTAGACAAAAAAGAAAGGGTAAGGACCGTAGATGCTTGGGTGGATGCGGTACTTCTCTTTCTATATATAATGATTCTGGTTTTTGTGCAAACTGTAATGTAAGTGAAAAAGCAGTAAATAAAATGTTAAAACAAATAAAAGGATTTATTGAGTATGAGCAAGAATAAGTGGGGTATTGAGTTAACGCCAGAACGTATTTGTGCTATTGATGCCAGTACAAATAGTCTTGCATATGCTACATTTCATGGTGGTAGTTTAAAAGAAGTTGGAAAGATCAACTTTGAGGGCAAAGATATATACCAAAAAGTTGTTGATGCTGGAAGAAAATCCAAAGCACTATTTGAGCATATAGTAAATGTAGATGCTATTGTTATTGAACATACTGTGTTTATGAATAGCCCTAAGACTGCTGCAGATCTTGCATTAGTACAGGGTGCTTTGCTTGGTGCAGCAGGTCAATCTGGCATTCGTAATATCGGAAAGGTTTCCCCAATAACTTGGCAAAACTTTATTGGTAATAAAAAAATATCAAAAGAAGAAAAAGCAATAATTGTTGCAAGAAATCCTGGCAAGTCTGAATCATGGTATAAAACATATGAGCGTAATTTAAGAAAACAAAGAACTATTGATTTTATTGAGTTTCAGTATAATAAAAAAATTGAAGATAATGACGTAGCTGATGCCTGTGGAATTGGTCATTGGGCTATTAAAAATTGGGGAAAGGCGGTTGGTAACAATGAGTGATAGAAATAAGTTTGTTTTTAAAGAGGAGGATTCAGATGTTACATTAACTGTTAGAACTCTTTCTCCGACAAAATGGTTATTGATGGATCGTGAAACTGGACAAATGTATCAGGGCAGTCCTTATGGTTACTGGGACAGACTTGAGCCAGTTATTAAAGTTGACAGGAAATAGAATGTCTGGTAAACTATATAGTTCAGAAGTATGGCTAAAGAAAAGGTTTCTTATTGATAAGAAGTCTCCAGAAGAAATTGCAAAGGAATGTGGGGCAAGCGTAGAAACTATATATGTTTACCTCGCTAAATTTAATCTAAGAAAGAGTAAACGATGAATAAAGCACAAAAGATTATGATTGGTTTGGGTATTGCTGGAGCAGTAGGTATTACATATGTAATGTCAGCTCTAAAAGGTCTGCCAGAAGCGTTTGAATTAGAAGAAGATGAAAATGAGCAATAATTTAACAATTACAGTTGATCAGGTAAATCATCCTTATCACTATACCTCAGATCCTTCTGGGGTTGAGTGTATACAGATTACCCGTCATCGTAATTTTAATATTGGCAATGCCTTTAAATATTTGTGGAGAGCAGGTCTTAAAGATGAGTCAAAGACTATCCAGGATCTTGAAAAAGCAATCTTTTATATTAAAGATGAAATAAATAGGCTAGAGGGAAAGTACAATGTCAACTGAAGAAGATTTAGTCAAGCACTTAGATCAAGTTAACACAGTTGTAAGTGAGTACCTTAAGGGTAATGACCCTACAGTAATTTCAAAAGAATTAGATATCCCACGCACACGTGTAGTTTCTCTTATTAATGAGTGGAAGGCCATGGCATCTGATAATGCTGCCATCCGTGCTCGTGCAAAAGAAGCTTTAGTTGGTGCTGACACACACTATAGCAAATTGATAACAAAATCTTATGAGGTTATTGATGAAGCATCTATGACTAATAACCTTAGTGCAAAGACTGCAGCAATCAAACTTGTTATGGATATTGAGTCTAAGCGTATTGATATGTTGCAGAAGGCTGGACTCTTAGAGAACAAAGAGCTTGCAGAAGAGATGGTTGAGATTGAGCGTAGACAAGAAGTTCTTGTTGGAATACTTAGAGATATAGCATCAGAACATCCAGATATCAGAGATCTTATTATGCAAAGACTATCGTCTATTGCAAAAGAAGGAGAAGTGATTACAGTTGTCCACGATGTTCAATGATTTCTTTGAAGTTTTAAAAGAAAATCATTTTGTTGAGAAGCCAGTAAATGCAAAGACATTTGTTGAGTCTCCAGACTATCTTGGTCAACCACCACTTTCTGATATTCAGTATGACATTGTTGAGGCAATGAGTCAGATTTATCGTAAAGAAGATGTAGTAGATATTCTTGGCGATAAGGGTGAAGAATACTATAAAAAATATACTAAAAATGAAATTATCTTGCAACTTGGCAAGGGATCTGGAAAAGACTTCGTATCAACAGTAGCATGTGCATATGTAGTATATAAGATGCTTTGCCTTAAAGAACCAGCCGTTTATTATGGTAAGCCTGCAGGAGATGCTATTGATATTATTAACGTTGCTATTAACGCACAACAAGCAAAAAACGTATTCTTTAAAGGCTTTAAATCAAAGATTGAAAGATCACCTTGGTTTGCTGGCAAGTATAATCCTAAAGCAGACTCTATTGAATTTGACAAGTCAATCACAGTTTATTCTGGTCACTCAGAGCGTGAATCCCATGAGGGTTTGAACTTATTTATGGCAGTACTTGATGAAATTTCTGGTTTTGCATCAGAGGTAGCAACAGGAAACGAACAAGGTAAGACTGCTGACAATATCTATAAAGCTTTTCGTGGTACTGTAGATTCTCGCTTTCCTGATCTTGGAAAGGTAGTTTTGCTTTCATTCCCTCGCTATCAAGGTGACTTTATTTCTCAACGGTATGATGCAGTAATTGCTGACAAAGAAGTAGTAGAAAGAACACACAAGTTTATTATTAATGAAGATCTGCCACACGATAACCCAGACAATAGTTTTGAGATTTCTTGGGAAGAAGACCATATCCTTTCATACAAGATTCCAAAGGTTTTAGCACTAAAGCGTCCAACTTGGGAAGTAAATCCAACAAGACAGATTGATGATTTTAAAATTGCTTTTTTAACAGATCTAGGAGATGCAATGATGCGCTTTCTATGTACTCCAACATATTCATCAGACGCATTCTTCAAGCAAAAAGATAAACTTATTAACTGTATGACATTAACAAATCCTGTGGATAGCTTTAGAAGGTTCGCAGATAACTTTAAGCCAGATCCAGATAAGCAATACTATGTCCATGCTGACCTTGCACAAAAGCATGATAAGTGTGCTGTAGCAATTGCACATGTGGATAAGTGGGTAAATATTCAGGTAATTAAAGATTATGAACAAGTAGCACCTATCGTAATAGTTGATGCAGTAGCATGGTGGGAGCCAAGAGCAGAAGGACCAGTTAATCTTTCTGAGGTTAAGCAGTGGATTATTAATCTTAGAAGACAAGGTTTTAACATTGGAATTGTATCATTTGACCGTTGGCAGTCATTTGATATTCAGCAGGAACTAAAGCAGGTAGGAATAAGAACTGATACTGTTTCTGTTGCTAAAAAGCACTACGAAGACTTAGCAATGATGGTTTATGAAGAAAGAATTGCTATGCCAATGATTCCATTATTATTGGAAGAAATGTCAGAGCTTAAGATTATGAAGGGTAATCGTGTTGATCACCCTAGAAAGAAATCTAAAGACTTAGCAGATGCTGTTTGTGGTGCTGTTTTTGGTGCTATTTCTCACACACCAAAAGACATGGATATTGAAATAGAAGTTCATACCTGGGGCTCAAGTGAGAAATTTGCCAGACAGCAGAGAGCTATGGTAGAATTGGAAGACAGGCAAATGCCTGAAGACGTCAAGAGCTTTCTTGACAATTTAAAACTAATATAATAAGGAGAAGTAAGTGAATTCATTTAAGAAAATCGCTTTGGGGCTTGCTGCAGCTATGTCCTTTGGCGTACTATCGGCACTTCCGACAAGTGCTGCTGTAAATGCAGATACCTTCACAATTGATGCAGTTGCTGATACAGTAATTGCTGGTGAGTCTGCAACAGCAGTTGTAACAGTTGGATTTTTAGCACAAAATACATCAGACACAGTAACAGTCACATCTGGTATGACATCATTGCCAGCAGGTGCTGCAAAGCTAGCAACACTTTCTGTACTTGAGACAACCAGCGCAGTAGTTGTTGCTGGATCAGGAAACTTTTCTGCAGACGTTGCTTCAACAAGCAATTCTGTTGCAAATGTTTCTGCAAAGCTTTTGGTAACACTAGATACACCATCTGTTCCAGGAACATATGTTGTTAGATTGACACCTTCGTTGAAGACTGGTGTTACTGGTGTTCTTAACTCTGTTCCACTAACATGGACAGTAACAGTAAATGCTCCAGATCTTAAGACATCTGCAGCAACATCAACATCAATTATAAATGCTGGTGAAACAACATCAGCAACAGCAGATGCAACAGTTTATGCATCAAAGACTGTTTCAGCAGATGCAGCAGCAGTAATTGTTGTTACACAGAAGAATGCAGCAGGCACATCTGTTGCTGAGTCTCTAACAGCAATTGTTAGCGGTCCAGGTATGATTGGTGCGGGATCAAACCCAACTACAATTACTTCACAGGGTCGTGCACTTACAGTTGCAGCAGGACAGCACATTGGTGTTTTTGCTGACGGTACTGCTGGAGTTGGAACAGTTACAATTACAACACAATCAGGCGTAGTTCTTGCTACAGAATCTGTCACATTCTATGGGGATATTGCACGAATTGTTGCAACATCAACTAAGTCTGTTATTGCAACAGGTTCAAACTCAGATGTTATTTCTGCAGTTGCATATGATGCAGCAGGAGTTACAGTAGGAGCAGGAACCCTATATGCAACATCAGCAGATCTTACAACAGTAAGCAATGCTGCAACATCAGCGACAATTGTCAATGGTGTAGCAAAGTTTGCTGCAACAGGTGTAAAGACTGGCCTAGCAAATGTAGTCATTTCAAGCGGTTCAGTTGTTTCAAACCCTGTAGCAGTTCGTGTTGAGGGTACAGCAACATCTGTAAAGATCTCATTTGACAAGGCTAAGTACCTTCCAGGTGAGGCAGCAACAATTACTGTACAGGTTCTTGATGCAACAGGACTAACATTGTCTCCAAAGACATACTCAAACCTATTTGCAACTGGCGGTATCTCAACAAACTATGCATTTGGTGGATCTAGCGATGTACTAACAGCAGTTTCTGTAACAACAGATACAGCAACAGTTAAGACATACAAGGTATTTATGCCACTTATACAGAATACAGTTAAGATCTCAGCAACTGGTGGATCATCTCTTCCAGTAGCAGGACAGATTGTAGTTTCTGCAGAAGCAGTTGTTGAAGATTCTGCTCAGAAGGCAGCACTTGATGCAGCAACAGAAGCAGCCGAAGCAGCAGATGCAGCTACAAAGGCAGCACTTGCTGCAGCTGAAGCAGCAGATGCTGCTACAACAGCAGCTCAGGAAGCATCTGATGCAGTTGCAGCTCTTTCAGAGTCTGTAACCAAGTTGATCGCGGGCCTACAGGCTCAGATCAAGTCACTTGCAGCAGTAGTTGCAAAGATTGCTAAGAAGGTAAAGGCTTAATACCTTAACAATAAGAGGGTCAGTCTTAGTGCTGGCCCTCTTTTTTGTGCAATAAAATGATATAATAGTCTTAATAGTCATATCGCCACTAGGACTATAAGGAGTTAAAGATTAAAAGGTTATTAAGAGTAGCGTTAGTAATATCACTTATCTTATTCCCCCTGCTTTTAGGAATTGATAAAGCACACGCATTGCCAGATTCTTACACTTTGTCAGAGTACAACGCTGCCCGTAGTGCTGCTCAATCTGCCGTGGACAGTGCAACCGCAGAGCTTGCTATTGCTCAAGCAAATGTAAACGCAAGCGCAGTTTACCACGAGACCTCTACTGCAACAGGCCAAGGTAACGTGGTTGTAAATGGTACTTTTGATAATGCTTCCGCATGGTCAAATATTGGTATGGGAGACGGCAACACAATTACCAACTCTAATATTCCTCGTGTTTACGATGGAGTTTTAATTGGGTCTTACTCTTCAGGTGTTTTTGTACTTCAAACAGGGACCTTTTCATCTCCTACACGTAATGTAACCTTTTCATACAGAATGTCCAACAACAACGATAACTGGGGAAATAGGCCACAGGCTGACTATTACAGAGTTGAGTTTCGTACTTATGCTGCAGATGGAACTAGGTTGAACTATTACAATGTTCAAGGTCAAAATACTTTTGGATGGACTACTTTTACTGACACACCTCAGTTATCTCAAGACGCTGTTAGGTGGGACATTGGATTTAGATTTGCTGATGGGGGATTTTGGAACGGTAACTTTGCAGCAAGTCTTGATGATGTAAGTTTGATTACTAATTCAACAGTTGTAACTCCTGCTTACACAACTTATGACCCAGCATTAGTAACTATATTAAATCAAAAGATAAGCCAATTATCTGCTGCTCAAGCAGCTTTAGCAGCCATAGCACCTGTTGCTATTAACGCACCATCTCAATTAGTGGCTACAGTAGATATTTCAACAATTACCCTTGATTGGGATGCCCCAGCTGCAAATTTAATACCAGAACGCTATGCCATATCTTGGACTGATGGCACTGGTGGATGGGGTATTGCCACAGGAAATGCTGGTGATGCAAACGCATTAAACACTTCAATAGTTATTAACAAATCAATTATAGCCTCTACAGGTGGATGGAATAAAAACTACACTTTTAAAATTAGATCTGATCATGATTCAGGTAGTATGTATTCTGCGTGGTCAAATGAAGTAACTGTAAACATTGTAGAGCCATATAGCCCAGCATCACTACCATTTGCATATCAATATAGATTAGATGAAAATGCACAGCTTTCTATAACTGCACCTTCAGGTAAAATGATTGAAACAATAACTGCTTGGTATGGAGATCCAAACGACGGCAATTATGGAGCATTAGTAACTGATATATTGACTTCATTAAATAACGGAGAAACATCTACAGTTATTTCTGCTACCAACGATGTGTTTGGAGATCCAGTCCCTGGCGTAGGAAAGATATTAATATTTAATATTTCATATATAGATTTGCCTGGCCCAACCCCAGAAGAAATAGCTGCACAGCAAGAGGCTGAATCTGAAACTGCTAGACAGAACCAAGCAAATATTGCGGTATCTGTTTATGAAAGTGCAACAATGACTAGTTTATCTGAATATAATCCAATAACTGTATTAAAAGATACAGCACAATCATTGGTAGATTTAGTTAGAAACTTACTTGCTAAAGCAGGATTTCAATCTAGAATTGATGATAAAACATCCTCAATAAATACTATAAAGGCAAAGCTTGAAGCAGATCAGGCAGCAGCGATTGCTGAAGCAGCGAGGCTAGAGTCAGAGAGACTTGCAGCTATAGCAGCAGCACAAGCTGCAGCAGCAGAGAAGGCAAGATTAGAAGCCTTAGCAGCCCAGGCCGCAGCTGAAGAAAAAGCAAGACTAGAGGCTGAAGAAAAAGCTAAGGCAGAAGCAGAAGAACAAGCAAGAATAGAAGCGGAAGAAAAGGCAAAGGCTGAGGCTGAAGAGAAAGCCAGACTAGAAGCTGAAGCAAAGGCTAAAGAAGAAGCTGAAGCTAAGGCTAAAGCGGAAGCTGAAGAGCAGGCTAGAATAGAAGCTGAAGAAAAAGATAAAGCTGAAGCGGAAGAAAAAGAAAGATTAGAGGCTGAGGCAAAAGCAAAGGAAGAGGCAGAAGCTAAAGCAAAAGAGGAAGCTGAAGCCAAGGCTGAGGAAGAAAGAATAAAAGCAGAAGAAGCAGAAGCTAAGGCTGAAGAAGAGGCTCAAAAAGAATTAGAAGAAGCAATTGAAGATGCAAAAGATGGAAAAGAATTAACTGAAGAACAAAAAGAAGCTGTCGTAGAATCTTTATTAGAAGACATAAAACCTGGGGAAGCAATTACAGCAGCTGCAATAGCTGCATCTGGAGTTACATATGCAGATCTACCACCAGAGACACCTGTTGAAGTCCGTACAGATGAAAATGGAAATGCTCTTGTAATTACAGCAGAAGTTGCTGCCCAAGTAGAACTAGTCCAAGATCCAGGAGCTTTATTAGAAGCAGCATTTACTGATCCAGGAGCAGCTTTAGCAGCACTTGGAAGTATTGGTGCAGATATGACAGAGGCAGAAAGAGAAGAAGCTACAGAGATGGTGGTAGCAACGGTGGTGGCAGCAGGAGCAGCAATTAATGCAGCAGCAGTTGCTACAGGTGGAGCAACAGGTGGAAGTACAGGTGGAGGAAGTTCTGGCGGAGGTGGTGCATCAGGTGCCAATTCACCAGGTTCAAGAGGAGGAAGAAAATGGTAAGAATACTAAAGAATATAGTTAAGGATCTAATAGACCAGGCATGGACTCTCCTTGGAATGTTTATTGCCTGGGTGGTTTTGGACGGAAGTGCAAAGACTATAGTTGGATACGGAATCGTAGCAACTACAGCCCTATGGATATTAACTAGTCCTTTTAGAAACAAAGAAGAGTAGTATAATACAAGACATGAAGAAAATATTGTCTATCGTATCTGCAGGAGTGCTTTCATTAGCCCTAACTTCATGCGGTATGCTAGAAAATAGATATCGTTATGACTGCCACGACCCAGCTAACTGGTATAATAAAGAGTGTAATCCACCAGTATGTTTAGCAGATGGATTATGCACAAAAGATATACTTGGTTTTGATCCTACGGAGGGTGGCGTAAATGAGTAAAAAAAGATATACATCAGATGAACTAGATGCAAGATTAAAGTTTTTTCTTGGACTAACACTAGGAACAATTCTATTGGTTACTACTATGGGTATTCTCTATGCCCTTGTTTTTGTGACACAGCCAATAGGTGAGCAGTCAGAAAATGATAAAATGTTTTTCAATGTTTTATCATCTGTAGCAACATTTATTACTGGCACACTTGCTGGTATTTTGATTGGCAAAAATGGCGGAAGCTCAGAAGTTACACAGCTTTACCACCTAGATGACCAACAGTCTACTAAAACATCTACACCTACTGTAACAGAAGCAGTAGATGAGCTTGATGATCTTGACGATTTTATTGAATAAATAATACATTACTTGACACCATATGGGGTAGATGGTATACTTAAATATAAGTATCTAAAGGGGTTTGGGCATGACTTGTATTGCTGTAGTAAAACATGACGATAAAGTGTACATGGCTGGAGATCGTGGTGCCTCTGATGATGGAACCATTCTTGCTTTAGATGCACCAAAAGTTTGGAAGATAGGTCCATATTTAATTGGATATGCTGGATCAATGGACGGAGAAAGAATCCGTTATAATTTTAAACCAACACCTCCAAACATTAAAGATACTGATAAGTTTATGCAAACCAGATTTATCAAAGAGCTTCGTGAATTTTATAATGAGTTCTGGGTAGATACATCTAAGGATGGAGATCTTGGTTTGATTATTGCAGTTCGTGGTGAGATTTATGAACACAGCTCTGCTGATATGTCTTTATCTAAATATACCCTGCCATATCTTGCAATGGGATCAGGTGCAGAATATGCATATGGAGTTCTTTATGCAACAGATAAGCAAAAGAATGCAAGAAACCGTGTAGTATCTGCAGTATCTGCAGCAATTAGATTTAGCCCATCATGTATGGGCCCAGTTGACGTAGTAAGTCTTTAGGGGTATACTTTATATATGAGCGATGAATTTGATGAAATCTTAAAAGATATTCAAAGCAAAGAAGCAGACTTTAATGAGTTTGATATCTGGCTTGAAAATGGAATAAGCAGGGGATGGATTACAGAACCATTTTGCAATACTCATGATGGAGATCCATACATGACAGAAGAAGAGATGCAAGAGTGGGAAGAAGGCGGAGATCCCTGCCAATTAGTGTTCAAAATCAAACAATAATAACAACAATAAAAAAGGATAAAAATGAAGAAAATCGTAGTAATTCTATCAGCGCTAGTTATGTCACTGGTTACTATTTCACCAGTACAGGCACAAGACCAAAAGGTATTAGCTATTATTGATACCGCAATTGATTCATCAAGAATGCCAAATATTATTCATGAGGTATGCTTTACATATAACAAGACATGTAATAATAAGGCTGGATATGATGAAGGTCCAGGATCTGCAAGAATCAATGACTGGAAGATTAAGGGTGCCCTCCATGGATTTAGCATGGCCCAAGTTGCAGTTCAGGCAGACCCATCTGTAAAGATTGTATTCATTCGCATCTCTGATGAAAAGGTTTATGATACATTTTCTATGATTCGTAATGATGGTGGATCAATGTCTCGTGCTCTTGAATGGGTATCAAACAACACAGCAAAATTCAATATCAAGGCTGTGTCTATTAGTCAGTCACGTAGCAACTTTTCTGTAGGAACTTGTCCATCTGACAAACTATTTGAGTCATCAGTAGCCAAGTTAAAGGTACAGAATGTTCCAACATTTGTTGCAACAGGTAATGATGGTAAGAAGAATCAGATTGGTTTTCCAGCCTGTGTAAGTGGAGTAGTTTCAGTTGCAGGAACAGATGCGAATAACAATGTTATTAAGTCAAGTAATATTAATGCAACAACAAGTCTCCTTGCTTCATCATGCTTTGCCTTTAACAAGCAGGCATGTGTAGAAACAGTAGATTATTTTGGGGTCGCAAGACCAGTAGTTGGAACATCAACTGCAACAGTTCTTGCTGCTACTCTTGCAATTAGCAAGAACACTGTAGGTAGTTTTGACCAGTTCTTACTAACACTGCCAAAGTCAAATAACTATCCATATATATCAAAGTAAGAGGTTTTGGTCTGTAGCTCAGTTGGCAGAGCGGGGCACTGTTAATGCCCATGTCGCAAGTTCAAGTCTTGCCAGACCAGCTTGGTCTCCATCGTCTAGGGGCCTAGGACATCGCCCTTTCACGGCGGTAACACGGGTTCAAATCCCGTTGGAGATGCAGTGCGGAAGTAACTCAATTGGTAGAGTACTACCTTGCCAAGGTAGATGTTGCGAGTTCAAATCTCGTCTTTCGCTCCACAATATGATATAATAATATTGTACTGCCTACGGGGGTACATTAACTTATTCGCTTGAAAGGGGAATAAAATGGTAAGTAATTTCGCAATGGATCTATTCAATGATCCTTTTTTTATTGGCTTCAATAGGGAGCTAGGTCGTTTAAGTACCGCACACAAAACAAATACAACATCATATCCTCCATATGATCTTATTAAACTAGATGAAGATACATATAGACTTTCACTTGCTATTGCAGGATTTACGAAAGAAGATATTGATGTAACAGTAGATAATGGAACTCTGATTATTAAGGGTGAGATTACTGATGTAACAGATGCTGAAGTGGTTCACAAGGGAATTGCAACCCGTAAGTTTGTACGCTCATTTGCTCTTGGTGAATATATGGAAGTAACTGGAGCTGAACTTAAGGACGGTATGCTACATATCAATGTTGATCGTATTGTTCCTGAAGAAAAGAAGCCTAAAGCAATTAAAATCAAGTAGTACAATATAGTTGTCGGGGGAGACAGCGACATTAAATACCTGGCATGCCTCACGCAGGACCTTGGGATGGATTAGTTACCTATTCTATATAAGACCTGGGCCATAGTGCTTGAATAGCCTGCGTGGGGCTCTTACATTTAGGTGTATAATTGTAAAACCATGTCAGAAAAAGAATTGGTAGTTTATAACAAACAGCAATTCAAACAGCGTCTAAAAGAAATTAAAGAGGCTAGTGGGTGTGTTGACTGTGGAGAATGTAATCATATAGTTTTAGACTTTGATCATATTAGAGATAAAAAATATAATATATCTAGAATGATTCATGATGGATTTTCGTGGGCAGCAATTAAAAAAGAAATAGCAAAATGTGAAGTAGTATGTGCTAACTGTCATAGAATAAGAACTCACAATCGTTTGACGGACAAAGCCTCATAGTGATATAATAGAATGTCGTACCTTATAGGAGGAAATAATGGCAATAAAGGGAAGCTTAGAAGCAATTATTGAGATTGCAAAGAAAGAAATTGGCACCATTGAAGGTCCAAAGGATAATGAAACAAAATATGGAAAGTGGTCAGGTGCAAACTTTTTGCCTTGGTGCCAGTCATTTGTTTCATGGTGTGCATTTACTTCAGGATTAAATCCAAACAAATATCCAAAGACTGCTTCAACAGTAGCAGCATCAGATTGGTTTAAGAAGAATAATCGCTGGGGAGATGCTCGTAATGATGATCCAACTCCAGGTGATTGGATTTATTTTGATTTTCCAGAAGATGGTGTCAATAGAATTTCGCACGTAGGTCTTTGCATTAAGAATAATGGTGACGGAACAATTCAGGTTATTGAAGGAAACACTTCAGGAACTGCAAAGGGAGATCAGCGCAATGGAGGAATGTGCGTTGAGAAAACTCGTGCATATGTAAAGAATAAAAAGGGCATTATTAATGCTGTAGTAGGTTGGGGTCGTCCAGTATATGCTGGTGAAGAAAATCTTCCATTGCTTTCAAAGGGTGGAGCAACAACACCTGCACCTGCTGCTGAGGTAGCATCTGCTCCAGTTAAAAAGGAATTTAAGCCATTCAAGGTTGGCTCAAAGGGAGAATCTGTAAAGAAGGTTCAAGAGTTACTTGGCCTTAAAGCAGATGGTGATTTTGGTCCAGGTACTGAGAAAGCAGTTAAGGCATTTCAAAAGAAGTCTTCTCTACCAGTAACAGGAATTGTAGACCAAGCAACACTAAAAGCTTTAAGAGGAAAGTAATATGGAGTCAACAAAGAGAACGCTACTCAAAACACTAAGCTGGGAAACATTTCACCTCATTGGTGTTGCTGGTGTTATTTACTTGTTTACGGGAGAGTGGGAGTATGCTAGCCTTGGTGCATTGATGTACATTGCTTGGGAGGCTCTTGGATACTTTTTACATGAAAGAGTTTGGGCCAAATTTGGAAAGAAAATTCAATAATAATGGCTATGTATGAATATGATTGTATGCCCTGTGGTGTCAGATTTATGAAGGAGAGATCCATAAATGATTCTGACCCAGGGTATACATGTGAAACTTGCAATCACAACTTGGTTCGTGTATACTCTAATGTAGGAGTTGTTTTCAATGGCTCTGGCTACTATTCTACAGACAACAGAAAGAAGTGATATAAAAATGACTGCAATCATTGCTGAAGATACTCAAAAACAAGAATGGATTTTAGGACCATCTAATCGCTGTGATTCTTGTGCAGCAGAGGCACTAGTAAAAGTTTCTGGTATAAATGGAGATCTAATGTTTTGTGGTCATCACTATAATAAAATTATGGATAATCCAGAAGGATACAAAAAGATGATGTCTTTTATGATTTCTATAGTTGATGAACGTGATAAGTTGATTGAAAATAAAGCAAAGGGGAAAGATTACTAATGGGAAAGCATCATGATAAGATTCAAAAAGCTTTGGAGCAAAGAATTGCTGCCATGCCAAACGGTGCAGGGTATAAGAAGCCAGGGTCTATGAACAAGAAAAAGACTGGATATAGAGGGCAGAAAGCAAAAGGATCAAGATAAATGTACGAATACTATGTTCGTAAAGTAGAGAATGTCGTAGATGGAGATACCATTGATGTTCTTATTGATTTAGGGTTTGATATTTTGTTTCAGTCTCGTGTAAGATTGGCGGGTATTGATACACCTGAATCTCGTACAAAAGATCTTAAAGAAAAAGCTCTTGGTATTGAGTCAAAGGAGTATTTAAAGAAAGCTCTAAAAGATGCTAAGTCTGTTGTAATTAAGACTGAAAAGATGGACTCATCAGAAAAGTATGGTCGTATTTTAGGTTGGCTTTATGTTAATGGAGATACAGAATCTGTTAATGATAAGATGATTAATGATGGGTATGCTTGGGGATATATGGGTGATACCAAGGTAAAAGATTTTGATGCACTTGCTAAAGCTAGAAAAAAGTCTGGCAAATGATTATTGCTTATTACTTTACTGCAGATTGGTGCGGTCCATGTAAAAAGGTAAGACCAATTGTAGAAGAAATTAATAAAGATAGTGCTATAAAGTTTAAGATAATAGACGTAGACTCTGAAATGGAGCTTGTTAGAGCTTTTGAAATTAAATCAGTTCCAACCTTTATTATTATTAAAGATGGTGAAATAGTTAGTAGAGCAAGCGGATCTCAAACAAGGGAAAGCTTAGTGGAGATGCTAAATGTTTAATGATGAAGAAATAAGCAAGATGGTAGACGACCTTATACTTTCTGGGGGCATTGAATTTGCAGGTATTGATCCAGAAAGTGGTGAAATGTTATATACAATAACACCTAAAATAAAAGACCTTATGCCAGACTTATATGATGAACACTTAAACTTCATAAATGCTGACCTAATGTCCCTTTGGCAAAAGGGTTTTGTAGACATAGATTTTTTTAGTGATGATCCACTAATAAATATAAGTGATAAATATTATGACCAAGATGAGGTCATGAAGCTTTCCAAAGAGGAAAGATGGTCATTAAGAGAGCTAAAGAGGGCTATAGACTCTCAAGAACTCTGATATAATCGTAGTATAACTAGGAGGTTGTTATGCCATATAAGGTTGGAGCAAAAGGCTCTTATGGATGTTCAGGGTACCCTGCAGTCAAAGATACTGGTGAAGTAATGGGATGCCACAAGACTAGAGCAGAGGCTGCTGGTCAAATTTATGCTATTAATCGTTCTGAAGGAAATATTGGTAAGTCAATGCCAAATCTAAAAGAGGGCGACTTTGCAATGACCGCACATGGTGGAGATGAAGAATTTCATGTTGGTCAGGTTGTTCATGTTATGCGTGAAGGCATGCTTGGAGTTCCTGGTGGAGAGTATACACTTGAAGCAACACCAGATAATCCAGCGGTATTGATTCAACTATTTGAACAAGAAGAAGAAGGATTTTGGGAAGCAACCAGACTATATACAGCATGCATGATGAGTTTATTCATTCCAATTGATCCACTTCCAATGGAGCCAGAGATGTCAATTGAAGACATGCCAAATATGAATGCACAGCCAGATCTTATGGATGCATATGATAACCAAATTGGAAAAGCTAAGAAGCCTAATTATGGAGCAATGATTAAGCCACGCAGTGGTGGATCAAAGCCATCAGATCCTAGACTTTATGCAAGAGTTGTCCAAGCAGCAAAAGATAAGTTTGATGTTTATCCTTCTGCAGTTGCAAATGCTTGGGTAGTACAAGAATATAAGCGTCGTGGTGGAACATATAGTTCTGAAAAATCAATTAGTTTAGATCTTTGGAACGGTAAATTTGATCCAAGAAAGTTTAATGGATAATGGCTGATACATACAAACCAAATGATGGAATGAAAGCTGCAGCACGTCGTGCTTTAAAGTGGAAAGAAGATGGAAAAGCAACAGGCGCTGGTACTCCAGTAGGTTGGGGAAGAGCAAGCGATATAGTTGCAGGAAGATCAATGTCTCTTGATACTGTTAAGAGAATGTATTCATTCTTTTCACGTCATGAAGTAGATAAAAAAGGCAAAGGGTTTTATGATGGACCAGAGTTTCCGTCTAATGGACGTATCATGTGGGATGCATGGGGTGGAGATGCTGGATTTTCATGGAGCCGTTCCATTGTTGAAAGAGAAAAAAAGTTTTGGCAGGGTAGCCCGTTTAATTTTAGGGGGTAATAATGAACACAGCCTTAATTATCGGCTTGACATTCATAGCATTCTGCTCTATACTTATAATAGCTGTAAAAAAGCGTAAAAAGTATTTTGCTAAGGTCGTTTATACTCAAAGTAGTATTCATCAAATAGTAAAAAACTTTTTACCAAAAGATCTTTTTGAGGTGCCTAAAGTGTTTTCTCAAGCAAGAAAACATGTTCGTGATAATTCGGTCAAGGTACTGATGATGGAAGATAGCGCATATTGGGTACATAACAATATGTTCTATGTGGCGGATACAGTTGATGGATTTGTAAATCAAGAAACTGTTAGGCCAGTTGATACAAACAATATGTCAAAGCGGGATATTGATAAGATGCTATTCATACTGGATAGTTTAAGGGATGGAAATTCTGATGATAGTAGCAGTGCATGGAACGACAGACTTTAATGATTATAAAGTCTTTCTTCGTGCTATGAGTGTTGCTCTTTCTGGAATGCAAGATGGAGATAAAGAATTTATAGTTTATTCTGCTGGACCAGCATCAATAAATTCTTTTGTCTCTGAGTTTTGCAATTTATCAGAAAGAGGGATGAAATCTCGTGGAAGAAAGATTAAGTTTTATAAAGTGCCTTCTTCCTGGATTGAAGAAAACATAACTAGTGTAAGCTATCTTGCTTTTTTGAGTGGGCAAAAGCAGTCTGTCTCAAAGCTTGTTACAACTGCTGAAAAAAATAATATTGAAGTCGGAATTTTTAGATACTAAAAGGGGTAAAAAATGATTGTAAAGAATTTGGAAACAATGGAAAAGATTGTTGCAAAGAACAACAACTTACATTGGGATGGCTGGACAGTTGTAGAAACAAAGCAGTCTGATATTGCCAAGACTGCTATTAATGGGATTCGTCGTAATGGTAAGTGGTTTTTGGCAAAGACATTCGTACCTGATCGTAATGGCTGGGATATTCCAAACAGATACAAGGTATAGCAATGAAGCAACACTTATGGAAAGATGAAAGTGCTTGCCTTGGATCAGATACAAATTTATTTTTTGATAAGTATGAAGATGATGAGCTTATTAGGCCAATTATAGATAACCTATGCCAGTCATGTCCAGTTCAAAAAATGTGTTTTGCTAACGGGGTATCTAATAAAGAATGGGGTATCTGGGGTGGTATATACTTAGAGAATGGCGAGATATCAAGAGAGTTTAGTAGGCATAGAACTAAAGAAAAATGGGGTGAGATGTGGAAATCTCTGACAATGGAGAAGATGTAACTACATTTGAGTCAATGTGTGCCATCCTTGGTGAACTATGGATGGATTACAAGTCTGATAAATACTTTAAGGATTTTATTGAATACAATGATATTGGATTGCCAATTGCATTTTTAATTGACAATGAGTTAGTAGAGCCTACAGTTCTAGCAAAACAGTATGTTTATGAAACCTGGGATATTTTACTTGCAGCATTAGAAATAAAAGAAGATATAGGTTGGGAATCATTATCAGATTTATTTCATTATGTAGATAGAAAAGAAAAATAATAGTGTATACAGACTCAATGCGTAGAGCTTTTCATGCTGTTCAGGCACCAAAAGGTTTTTCAGTTCAGATAATTGACAATGATCACTTTCTTACTATAAAATTAGATGAAAGACATTTTGTTAAGCTACTACATGATCAAAAAATAGCAGCATTACAATATGTTGTTCAGCTTAAGAAAGCTTTAGAGATGGAAGGTGCAATAGTGTTGGTAACAAGAGAGGCTTTGAGGTAAACAGTCGTATGGAGATTACAATAGTTCTTAGTTCTTTATTGTTTGTTTTATTCACTATATCAATAATATTGTCAGTAAAAGTACGTATACTAAGAAATAGTATAAAAAAGCTTGCGATAGCATATTCAAAAATTGAAAGTCTTATGTCATCTAAAAGTAAGCTAGATAATGATGCTCATCAGGAAAGCTTTATAAAGTTTCTTTCTGATTCTCGTGATTCAGCCTTTGAGTATATTGAAGAAGTACAAAATGGTATAAAGAAATTTGTTTCAGATGTTGATGCAGATGTATCATATTTTAAAGAATATGGAGACATAATGTCAATGGAGCCAAACTATAATGCTTTAAAAAATATAGCCAAATCTTACGATGAATTAATTAAACTGTTACCACAAGAAGAAGGCAAAAGATGATGGACTTTTATTTTTTTACTTCAAAATTTGACTTAATTGAAGAATTAGATGAGGTAGGTTTTCATGGAGCACTATTTACATATAATGTAAAGCAATCTGATTTCTTTACAAGAATAGCAAAAAAGATTTCACCAGAAACAAGAATAAAATACATGGTTGCAATTAGACCATACGTTATTTCGCCTCAATACCTTTGTATGATCAATGATTCACTTAATGAAATAGCTGAAAAAAGATTGCAGATTAATTTAATATCTGGACACATAAAAGATGAAGAGCATTATTTTGGTGGCATATTGGGAGAGGTTAATGACCATTCTAGTTCAATTGAGAGATCAAAATATTTAATAGAATATGTTGATATGCTTGAATCAATGAATACAACAATTCCAGACTATTATGTGTCAGTTACTAATGAATTCACATTTGCAACAGCCAGCAAATACAATAGCAAAATGATCATTCAGTATTCTCAGTATATGAATAATTTTTATGATACAAAAGATAAAAGAGTGATGATTTCTGTCACACCAATATTAAGAAAAAATAAAGAAGATCTAGAACTTGCAGCTATTCCTGGGGTGCAACATCGTGCAGATATGGATAAGTTTACATATGAAGAGTTTTATGATATTGTTAAAGGGTTAAATTCTAAAGGAATTAATCAAGTTATTTTTTCTTCTTGGAGTGATGAAGAAACAAGATATATTATTGATTTTGTTAAATACTATAAAGAAAAAGATAGGTCTACTATAAAATGAAAGATATTATTTTATCAACACTAACAGGTTTTGGGTGCGGAGTTGTGTTTGCTGCATTCAAATTGCCAGTACCAGCACCACCAGTTTTTGCGGGAGTCGCAGGAATTATTGGTCTATGGATTGGCTTTACAGTACTAACAAATATAATATCCTAGGAGGAAATATATGTCACATCATAATGATAAGACAGAACAACTAAAGGCACTATTGGCATCATATGGTCGCTCAGTGCTCGCATCAGGACTTGCTCTATACATGGCAGGAGTAACAGATCCAAAGGATCTATGGACAGCACTTGTTGCTGCAATTGCTCCAGTGGCTATTAGAGCACTGAATCCTAACGACAAGGCATTTGGTATCTTGCCAGACGCTAAGGCTGTAGAAGAGGCTCTTAAGGCTGCTAAGGCACCTGTTAAGAAGGCTGCACCTAAGAAGGCTGCTGCAAAGAAGCCAGCAAAGTAATAAGATAGGTAGGGAGGCCAGTCTAGAAATAGGCTGGCTTTTCTTTTTGTGATAGGATATATGTATGGCTAATTTTGGATCATTGTGGATAGGAAAACCGCTTAGTAAGGTTGAGCAAACAGCTCTTTCTTCTTTTATATATTATGGCCACTCCTTTACCCTTTTTGTTTATGACATGGATATGAAAGTACCTACAGGGGTAGTAAAAGAAGATGCTAATAAAATTATATCTGAGTCTGAAATTTTCAAGGTACAGAATTCATACGGACCATTTGCAGACATGTTTAGATATACAATGATACAAAAGACAGGTTTAACGTGGACAGATACAGACTCAATATGTTTAAGAGCAGATTGGGATTTTGGAGATTATTTATTTGGGTTTGAAGAAGAAAAAAGACTTGCAAATGGTATATTGAGAATGCCACAAGACTCAGAGCTAATTAAGTTTTTAATTAAGAATTCAGTTAATTACGATAAAAGTAAAATAGTATGGTCTGAGATAGGACCTTTATTAGTTACCAAAGGTGCAAAAAAGTTTAATGTTTTAAAGTATGCCCAGACACCAGAGGTATTCTATCCAGTGCATTTCTGGCAATGGAAAAAGATTTGGGATAAAGAGTATTTGCAAGAAGTTCTTGATAAGTGTAAAGATGCACACACTTTGCAAATTTGGAATCAATTTTTAAACAGAGAAAACGTTGACAAAAATGTTCTTCCAAAAGGATCTGCAATAGAGTATTTTTACAAAAAATTTAATTAACATATCCAGTAACATCATACCTTGCTCCATCTTGAACTGTAGATTTTGTTTGGTATATGTTGCAAATGTTACCCTTTTCCATCTTAATAGCATAAACATCTAAGTTCGTGTGATAGAAAAGATAATTGTCTAAAGGACTTTTAACGGAACTTTCAACCTCTTTTAATAATTTCTGAGCACCTTTTTTACTTACAACATAACATAGACATGACCAAGACTGATAAACCTTACATATGTTTTCTTTGTTTATTAGAAGAGATTCTTTATTTTTTTTATATCTTATGTTGCCAGTTGGAGGAGTATAAGCAGTGAAAACATCCCATCCTTCTGGTAACTCTTTAATGTATTTAGTTATTTTATTATTAAAGTTTTTATTAAGGACAATATCATCTTCCATTAGTATTATATAATCATAGTCTGACTTTATAAAGTTATCCCAAGCAGTATAATTGCTTGCCCATATTCCAAGCTCTCCAGGCTTCCAGCCAGTTCCAAAGTGTCCAAGTGGATCTATTTTTATTTTAGATCCTTTATAAAAATCTTTTACCTGCTCCATGTCTTTTATAATTATTGTTGGAGTTTCTAATTTTTCAAAACTTTCTTCTAAAATTTTAGAGGCAGCCTTAGTTAATTCGTTTCTTTTTTTCATGATTTTGCTATCTTCTTCAACATGGAATATAACAAAACATCCATGTTTAATAATTTTTGTTGATGATATTCTATTATTTAAATCAATAAGGTCTTCAGACTTATATTGTTTTGCAATATTTTTCCACCAGTAATCAATATTATTTTTTGATATTGTATGAAAGTCATTGTGGTCTGAGTTAATAGAGTTTTTGGGATCAAGTATGTGTGTGAATAATGGCATTGCATATGCATTTCCCAAAGAATATAGAATAACATCTGCTGCTTGATTATTATATCCATGGTTAGGTAATACATATTTCCCATCAGAATAATGTAAAGATACTAATTTTTTGGCATATTTTCTTTTTATTATATAACATGCAGTTGACCATTCATAGCTCATCTTATTAGTCTTTGAGTATTTTTCTTTTTTGTGAAGGTTAAAAGATATTGGCTCATTCTTTATCATTATTAACTGAACTATGTCAGCACTATTTGGAATATTATTTTGTATGTATTCCCAGTCAAATGGCCAATCATCAACGGTATCAAAACTAAAATCATCTTCCATTATAACTGCATAATCGCTATCGGATGTATCAAGCCAATGCTTAAGAGCTTTAATATGTGAGGTTATGCAGCCAATCTCAGAAGACTTTAGGTTTGGATATTTTCCATTAATTAGGTGAGATAAATCGCTATTTCTTCCATCTACAGCCTCAATTATTTCGTAGTCCACAACACCATACTTTTTAAACTGAGAGATTGCATTAGATAGTCTATGCTTGTGATCCTTTAGGTTTATTAAATATACTGGACCAAAATTATTTAACTTAGCCATTCTTAGATATCCATACCTGTTCATCCATTATTAAAAGATGATATTCTCCATTGTGTTCAGATAAAAACTTATCTATCCCTGGCTTTGGACGTAATTCATCTTTACCACTATCATGCTGCCAAACATAATCATCAAATGCCATAATACCATAAGGCTTTAGCTTGTCCCAGCTTAAATGTGCATCAGTGTATACACCTTTTGCGGTATGGTCGCCATCTATATAAATAAAATCATAATGTTGTTTTTCAGCAGTGAGAAGGAATTCTTCAGAATACCCCTTAACTTTGCATATATTATTATAGGAAGACATCCTGCTATCGTAAAAGCTTTCTATATCATTCCAATCAAACTGCTTATGAATTCCTTCATCTGAACCATACCAGGTATCAACATCCGTAAGCCAAGACTGATCGTTGGTTAAAATATTATCAAGTAACCACTCTGAGGCATCTCCTGTGTATGCCCCAATCTGTAAAAAATCTAACAAAGGTTTATCTGCAAATCTTCTAGGAAGAATTAAATTAAAATAATTAATAGCACTAATATTAAACCAGTTTGGATACCCCATACAAACCATTATACCTTATGATCTGATATACTGTATTAATGGCTATTAAAACAATATCACAAGAGCAACTAAACAATGCTAAGCTATTTAAAAATAAAGAAGAATATGCCAAGCACATACCTAAAGGATCTAGGATTCTTGAAATAGGCACATTAGCAGGAGACTATGCAGAAGTGCTTATCAAAGAGGTTAAACCAGCTTCTATTGACCTTATAGACGTGTTTGAAGCCCATGATTGGCCTGACTGTAATAGGTTTAACAAGGCTGGTCACTTTGATTTTGTAAAGAATAGATTTAAGAATGTTAAGGCTATTACTTATCACAGAGGCTATAGCGACAAAATTATGCCTACGCTAGATAAAAAATTTGATTATATTTATATTGATGCTAACCATGACTATGAGCATTGTAAGGCTGACCTTATGAATGCCCTGCCACTTTTGTCGGAAGATGGAATAATTGGATTCAATGATTACATAGTAGACAAAGATCATGGAGTAGACTATGGAGTAATAGAGGTTGTATGTGAATTCTTAGATCAAAATAAAGACTGGGAAGTTGTAGGTTTTGCATTACAAGAAAATATGTACGCAGATATATACATAAAAAGGATATAAATGGATTTTGTTTATATTTGTAGGTCTGGTAAGAATGAAGAGCTAAGGTATTCTATTAGATCTGTTCTTAATAGTTTTCCAGATTCTAATATATGGGTTGTAGGAGGCAGGCCAGATTGGTACTGTGGCAACTATATAGAAGTAAGTCAAGATAAAAATACATATACAAATGCTATGAATAATCTTAAAGCAATATGTAATAGTATAGAAATAGATGAAAATTTTATAATTATGAATGATGATTTTTTTATTGTAAATAAAATAAGTGATATTAAATATTTTTATGGAGGAACTCTTCTTGAAAAAATATCCTTATATAAACAACTAACAGGATCATCATCATACATAGATAGGCTTGTCACAACTTTCAATAAATTAGAAAGATACAATATAGAGCAACCCTTGGACTATGAATTGCATGTGCCTTTTCCAGTAAATAAAACAAACTTGCATAAGATATTAAACAAAAATGATAAACTACTTTATAGATCATTTTATGGCAACATGTTTAATGTAGGTGGATTAAAAATTAAAGATGTTAAGATATATGATCGTACTGGATTAACAAAAAAATCTTTTGATTATAAAAACATTGACACAGATTTTTTATCTACAACGGACACTTCATTTAATAATATAGAGCCAATGCTAAAGGAAAAATTTCCAAACCAATCACATTGCGAAAAATAATAGTACCCCTGATTGGATTTGAACCAACGACCTGCGGATTAGAAGTCCGTCGCTCTTCCGCTGAGCTACAGGGGTATAGTACACCAGGCAGGACTTGAACCTACGCTCTTCAGTATATAAGACTGATGCCTTAACCAACTTGGCTACTGGTGCTTAGTGCGACAGGTAGGACTTGAACCTACGATTACCGAATTATGAGTTCGGGGCTTTAACCAACTAAGCTACTGTCGCCTGTTAATATAGTATACCCGTAATACTTCTGCCAGTCAAGTACATCCTTTGCATCATTTAGAAGTGGTTGTCCTTTAATATTTAAGCTTGTATTTAATAAAACTGGTACACCAGTTTGTCTGTAAAACTTATTAATTGTTTCCCATAATCCAAGATGTTGATCTCTATTTACTGTTTGTACTCTAGATGTTCCATCAGCATGTACAACCGAAGGTATTTTTTCTGGTTGCAAACATTTAACTGTGTATTGCATATACGGAGAAGTAAAGTTCATGTCAAACCACCTATGAGCATGCTCTTCTAGAACAACTGGAGCAAATGGTCTAAATAGTTCTCTCTTTTTAATAAGATTAACCTTATCTTTAATATTTGGATCTCTAGGGTCAGCCAAGATACTTCTATTTCCTAATGCTCTTGGTCCGTATTCTGCTCTACCTGTTGCTACTGCTACTATTTTATCTTTTAATATGCCATCAACTATTTGTTGAATAGGATAGCTACCACCAAGATCATGGCCAAGATATGGAGATTTCCACTCAATGTGTTTTCCATACAGTGCTGCTGCTGCACCCAATGAACTTCCTGCGTCACCTGGATTTGGCATTATCCAAATATCTTTAAATATATTCCATAGCATTGTATTTGCAGATGAATTCAGAGCACACCCACCCATAAAAACTAAGTTATTCTTTCCAGTAATTGCTTTTGCCATACGCATAAAATCATTTAGTCGTTGCTCATATACCATCTGAACTGCTGCAGCAATATCAAATTTATCTTGATCTGATATTGGTAAATTCCAGTCTGTTATGCCTTTATGGAAGTTGTATAACTGGGTATTAATTGAGGGGAAGTAGTCATCTATTTCTTTGTAATATCTTGTCCAGTCTCCATATGCAGCCATACCCATCATAATATATTCTTCTTGATTAGGCATCAATCCTATTAGTTTTGTAAATGCAGAATAAAATAAACCAAAACTAACTGGATAGTTTTGCTTATATTTTAATTTTATCTTTTCACCTTCGCCAACCCAAATTGTTGAGGTATTGTATTCACCTATTGCATCTAGTACTACTATGACTGCATCATTAAATTTACTTGTATAGTATCCAGCGCAGGCATGAGAATAGTGATGATTAAAGTATTTAACTGGAAGATTCATAGGAATATTGGGCTTCCAATCAGCAGCACCTCCCCTTAAAAATATGCGTGATCTTTTAAGCTGAGGGTGTTCATAATATGCTATATGTGTTGGAGTTCCATACTTAAGCATATCAAGATAAATTTCATTATTGTTATACCAATCATTCTTTTTTTTACTGTACCTTTCAGAATGTCCAGCAAACAATATCTCACCATCTTTTATTAAAGATAATGATGCGTCGTGAGATGTTTCATTTATTCCAAGTATTATCATCTTTTATTTTTTCAGTAAAATATTCTGCAGCATGAGTATGCCAATGTATTCCAAGATGTTTGTCATCTGCAGCGACAAGCCACATTTTTTTTATAATTTCATCTTTTATGTTTTCATGATAGTCATCACATTCAGCAAAACTTCCATTAACAGAAATATAATTATCTTTATTTAATCCACTATTGTTATCTTTAAACATAATATTAAGTAACATATTTTCTGCAAAATTATGCCACGTACTATAATAAAACTTTATATTTAATAGATTACAGATTGACTGAATTGTATAAATTCCAGAAATATATTGTTCTAAAGCCTGATGTCCAGAAATAAAATATTCTGGATTAGTAGGTGTTTTTATTATTTTGTCAAGATTTTCATGTTCCCCTGTCAAAAAATTTACAGTTAATACAGATGTAATTCCTTTTAAAGGTGCATCTAAAGACTTAGCATCATAACTAAAATTATCTTTAATGTGTGAAAATCTAAAACAGTCTGGTAATAGTGCAAAAACATACTTTGGTATGCCTACATTATTCAAATAATATAAAAGTGCATTTAACTGTAAATGCACAGATGCTCCAGCCATTCCTAAATTTGCAACCCTTAAACCAGTTTTATTTTGCAATATGTTTGGCCAAATATAATTTTGATCTAAACCTATTCCAAAAGTATTTGAGCATCCCAAAGCAACAATATCAGCTGGATCATTTTTAGTTAGATCTACAGTATCTCTAAATCCAAAATTATTAAGATTATAAGTATTAAAACCTTTATCTAGATATGTTTTTAATGTTACTGAAGAGTTTTTTGTTAATCTGTTGTCATGTCCAAGCACGACAACATTCCATAAAAAAGAATTATCTTGGTTAAAGTTATATGCATAATTTATACCATATAAAACATTGTTTTTAGTATATGAATCTGCCATCTTTTTTTTTCTTTATTTTTTTTATCTTTCTAAAAAAACTATAAATATAATATTGCATCTTTATTTTCATTTATGCGTCTTTTCTCCAATGCATAAAAGATTTAATATAAACAGCAGCATATGCTACAGCCATTGCAATAAATCCATACTGGTTAGTTGCTAAAGCATAAGCAATCCATAGACATTCGTTTACGCAAAGAATGAGCCATCCCCAGATAGTTTTGCGACCTACCAAAAATATTCCAGTTACGCCAATAGCTGCAAGAACCCAAGACCACATTATTTATCACCTTGCTTAGGTATCATAGATTCACATCTTAAGCAATAATCATATACCAACCTAGTATAAGGACAAGATCCAGCATACTGTAGTTTATGCCCAAACATCTTACATGAAGAATATTTTAATATATTATTAATCATTTAATTTCGTTTTGTCCTCTTGCTATAGCAGCACAAACCTTAAATGCTGCTTTTGTTCTACGGCTCTTCATAAAGCCTAGTCTTTGCCATACTGGTACAGTAGCCTCAATATCAAGTGCTATCTGTTCTCTAATTTCTTTTACAGTAGTGATGATTAAGTCCATAACATAAGCTTTTTGGTTATCATCAAGATCTTTAGTCCACCCAGTTTTTCCCATCTACCTATCATATCATAAAATCAGCGGTACTGCAAATATGGTATGATTAGTATATGTATGAATGCGATCATAATTTAGTACCAATAGTTTATGGATATATGTACGGCGATATTATTGATAAGATAAATAATAATGAGATTATTTATGGAGGAATTAGAAAGTTGGCAGGTGAGGCAGACTGGTTTTGTACTAGATGTCTTGAGGATGTGTATCTTTAGTGGAATCAATTTTTATATCAATAGCTGCATGTAAGGAAGAGTTTTTAGTACAAACAATAAAAAGCGCTATTGCAAATTCATCACACCCAGAACTTTTATATTTTGGAATATGTAATATGGTTATAGATAAAGAAGACTATCTTTCAGATCCAATATTTGAATTAAAGAATGTTAACTTAGTAGAAATAAAATATAAAGAGCCTCTTGGAACTGGAGTGGGTAGACTACTTTCTTCTCTTATGGCTGATTATGACCATAAATATTTTTTGCAGGTTGATGCCCATACAATTTTTACAAAAAACTGGGATTCTTTATTAAAAAAAAGATATGAACAATTATTAGATTTATACGATAAGCCAATAATAAGTACAAGCCCGTCATGGTGGGCTGAAGGTACTAACAAAGAAGTCATGTTATTTGATAATCCTAAAGAAATAGTTGACCCATACAACTTTGAAAGGTATCAAGAGAATTGTACGTTGGAATTTAGAAATAATAAAAATGCATCAAATAAAACCATGAATGATGATGGGGATGACTTATATAGTGTGTATGGATTTATAGAAGGTTGTGATGCTAAGTGGGAAGAAGATGAAACTTTTAAAGAGCATGGATTAATACACGCTGCATTTTTATTTTTTAATTTTAGTTTCTTATCTGATTTACTATCTGACCCATATAATCCTTGGGATGGAGATCAAACCAATATGTCATTTAGAGCTGGCACTAGAGGTTATAGAATGTTCACCATCAGAGAATCATGTATATGGTCTAAGAATAAAATAAGAGACAATAAGTTAATTTCTGAATATGATTGGAGAAACTGTGACAAAGGAAGTATCTTTAATTATTATTACCAAAAAGCAAAAACTCACCAAATTAATATGTTTACTGGAGAATATCTAGGATACTGGGGAGCACCAACAAAAGAATCAATAGTAAGTTATGAATCTTTATTAGGATTTAAATTTATAGATAGCTTCATTAGCAACAAGAACAATAGATAATTGGTTTGACTTATTACTGTCTATGCCGTTTTTTATTTCCATACTTTAGCTTTACATCAGACTTAATCTTATCAACTATTTCTTTTGTTTTAATGTCAAGATCAAACTCTTGGTCAAATTCTGCTTCGTTCACAGCGTATCCTCAAGCTCTCTCTTTAACTTATCACGCAAAAGAGTAAGGGCCATCTCTTCTGTGCCACATCTAGGGCTAGTCCAGCTGTCCAGTATATATCCTGCATGGTGCGCTTCATAGTATGGTTCCTCTCCATAAGAGTATGTTTTTGTTATATACCAGTGGCAATCACGATCTTTATGATGATCTGAGCTGACATACTTAGTCCATTTGTCTGTAAGTTCTATAACCTCTTCTTCAAGATTCAATTTGATACCTTTTCAATCATTTCTGCATAAGCGTATGCCCAAGCCTTTGCTTCTTCTGATGGATGTGGATATAAATATCTCATTTCATCAGCAATCATTTTACGAATACTGCTAATTACTTGATTAGATATTTTAATAAATGCATCGGTTGATTCCTTAGTCATTTCTTCATCTACTTGTAGTAATAGTTTAGGAATTACCGTTGCTGGTGCGGGATCAGGGTTAATAACTCCTGGGCCTTGATAACTTGGCAAATTAAAAGCGGGACCCATATGATAACGACACCTTTCTGATGTATAAGGAATACTGATACTAACTACTGGACTGCATATTGGACAAATATTCATTACATTGTCCATTCTTCTGTTAATGCTTCATAAATTTTAATGGCAAGATGAGACGGCAGAATCAAAGTTCTACATCCATATATATCATCCTTAGTACTAATAATAGCCTTTTGACCATCTTTAATGTTATATTCAATGTTTAGTTTCATACCAACCCCTTTTCAAAAGCCTCTCGTCGTGAAGGAGGCCATAACTCAGGTGGGGTTGAATACCAATGTTTTTCACAAGTTGGGTATCCATAAACCATTGAATAATCCAAGCCTCTTTTGTCTTGTACTACAGTTTTACCTGTTGCAGGACTACCACAAAAGCATTTTGCTTCCATTATTTCTTTTCCTTAAAAGTACTATCAAAATTATTTATTACATAGGCTTCATTATATATTTTCTTTTTTGCTTTTAAATAACCAAGTCTGTACCACGACATTGCACCTACGATATTGATTGCTAATACAATAAAATCGCTTTTAGTCACTTTAACTCCTTCTCAATAGCCTGAATAGTTGGGCAGGGATATACATCAAAGCCTTCTGAACAGGTAGAGCAAAGTATTTTGCTTCCATCATTCTTCCAAGAAACATCTACTGGGTTATGCAATTCCACTACTGCACGAAGGGTAAAGTATTGGTTCTGTATAAGCGTTCTATGTTCAATACCCGCATCAGTTTGGTCTTGAGAATTATGATTAAACATTTTCCAGTAACGCTGCTCTATCTTGGTCAACAACTCATCATATGTCATTTAGTCATATCCTCTGCTTTATATTTACCGTCTATATCTAGTTTATAGGATAAAGTAGGCATTGTCAATACCTGTCTTGGATCATAATCTTCTGGAACTTCTGCTGTTAAGCTGATAGGTGCAGGAATAAGTATTTCAGATGGCACATAGCCATTAATTTCAATTTGTTTTCCATCTTCACTACCGCCAAATAACTCAGTTTTCATTATTTAAAAACTCTTCTCTAATTGCATCACCAATACAATATGAAGCAAATGCTAATCCAAACCCCACAATAAGTATCAAAAATGATTTTTGTTGAAATACTCCAAGGTACATAAACAGTCCTACTGGTATTGCACCTGTTATAAATGTTTTAATCATTTACTACCCCTAGCGATATCGGCTGCTTCTTTCATACCATCTCGCCAATAAACATCCCCCTGACTGGTAAAATTGCCTAAGCCCGCCTGATGCTTTCGTATTTGAGCATTTTTAATTGCAGCCTCAATTTCTTGTGCTACTTGCTCACGCAAGACGGTTTCAATATCATGTAATGTCTTTCTAATTAACTTATCTTCCATGTTTCCAGCATATTCCATAAGAAGTTGTAGTGTTAATTGTTCCTTATTCATCCTAAAATCTCCATAATCTCTTTTCTAATTTCTACCCAATCTTCTTCATGGAAATACCAACGGTTAGCCTCTTGATTAGATACATAATCATAAACATCTTGCTTGGTACCCCAAACAATCCATCTTATAATCTCTTCCTTTAATTCATTAAACTCTTCATCATTTTTGCAAGCTTGCAAAGCATCGCATCCTGAGCATGAACCATAACCAACAACAGTAAATGCATACTTATCCTCATTTTTTAGCAGGTATACATAATCCCCCTGCCATGATCCAAGAACCCAATCTTTAAGAATTTCTCCCTGAGTAGCAACAATCTCATCATAACTCATAGGTGGTGAATAATATTCGTATGTCATCCCAACTCCTTCTCAATAGCCTGAATAGTTTCGCAAGGGTAGGAACAGTAACAATCATTTCGTTCAAGAAACTCTATGTGATTGTAGCAAGATTCTTGCCTACACCAAAGTTTGCCATCTTCTTCTATTGGCTTATGCAATTCCACTACTGCACGAAGGGCTTTAAGAATTCCATGAACCTCATAAGTATCATCATAATATCTAGTTTTAAAAATCCATATATCTATCTTTTCTAGTAACTCATGGTGTTCCATCAATATCCTCCAAGACATTCATTGCGTGTGTGAAATAATCTAATTTTTGTCATAATTTTGCGTGATGGGGCAGAAAGAACCTCATCACAAACACATCTATAAGACCACTCTCTAGTAAAGAAATCATACATAGATCCTTGAAAGTTAGCATACTTATTAGCTACAAATACCGTGAAAGGATCTGGTATGTCGTAATGGTTATTCAAAGTCAACTTGTGTTTCAAATTTTTTAGCCCACTCTGTCATGTAGTTGTCTTCGCCTCTTGCAATTTTAGCAGCAGCAATACGCATACCCAAAGCATTAGTTACCCCTGGAACGATTGGAATAGCCTCTATAGCTTTTGCAATTTCTTCTCTCGTCATCATTTCATCTACGCTCATAATAAAATTTTACCTTTAATTAGTAATTTTGTCAAATCTATAATAGGTACCCCACAGATCATAAGGTTTATTTACATATTTCCAAACCTTACAGTGAAATTTAAAGCGGTATCCAAGATTATTTTGGCTTTGTAAATTAAATGCTTTAGTAAGACTACGTGTAGCAATATAAGAACATGAGTTGCCTATCCATCTAAGTGGAAGTATCTTAGTCCTTTGTATCTTCTTTGCGTTGTTGAGGAACCCATCGTAATTTTCCATCTATGTATACCCTTTCATAACCAAGAGCTTTCCAGTCCATTTTCATGATGCTTGGCTCTTTAATTTTGATCAACCTTATAAGTCATAACAAAATAGCATGTTACATAACCTACAAAAAATGCTGGAATAAGAAATAATATGTTTATCATACATATTAGTATATCACTTGACGGTAAACAAGTCAACATGGAGTATAATGAATATATGCAAAATGATATATATAAGGACTTTAAGTCACCTGATATGCCAAACCTAACAATGATTACCTATCCTAGATCTGGCAGACACTGGATGTTCTGGTATATTCAAACAAACACAGACCTAAAGATGAACTTTATACATCACGAAAAAGAAGAACAGGATGAGGATTATTACCAAAAAATCCTGTCAAACCCAATAATAACAATAGTCAGGAACCCTGAAGATTGTCTGGCATCAATAAACACTATGGAACAAAGCTCTCAAATTAACCGAAGGATAGATGACTATATAGACCACTATGAATTTTTATTAGAGCATGCAGACTTATTCTTCAGGTATGAGGATTTAAGAGATAAAACACCAGATATCGTAAAGGTAATATGCGACAGGTTTGGTGGCAGGGTATTAGGATCAAATGACAACTTCAAAGACTATGAGAAATGGTATAAGGAAACACAGAATAAAGATAAGCTGATTACCTCAAAGACATCCAATAGTTATGGAGATGCTTTAGAATATATAAAGACTATTGATCTTTCTAGACACAAAGAGTTATATGTTGCTGCTAAGGCTAGATGTATTAGGCTTTAGACTTATTGACACACCAGATATGACCATCGCTCATGGTTTGGTGAGTATTCCAAAAATCATCTGATTCTTTGGATAGGTTGCAAGTTGGGCAGTTCATATTAAGATGATAGGCCCATTACAAGATGTGAATTGCACACATCTGCAATAATATAGGAAGAATCCTTCTGTACTACATCAAAATATGCAGCTACCTTATCGCAAAAAAAACATTTAGATTCTTTCATATCTATATGATATCACATTGATTTGGCTAAAGCCAAAGATGCTTTGCCCCACAGTTGGGGAGTTTGATCGTCTGGCAGATATCCACCAGCGCCACCAAATAGTATAGGCGTATCTGGATAAGCCATTCGGATACTACGCATTGCAAGTTCATAGCCATCCACAGTATAATTTAATCCCGAAAGTGGATCATCAGCTAATGCATCAGCACCACAAGCGATAAAGATTAAATCTGGCTCAAAGTCAAGGCAGACATCCAGAAATGATTTAACCGCATCAGTTAATCCTTCATCATCAGTTCCAGAGGCAAGAGGGAAGTTGAAAGCTTTTTGCTCAAAATCTGAGTTTAACCCTGTACCTGGAAAAATTCCATATTGGTGTACAGAAAATGTCAAAATATTTGGATTAGATTTTGTTAGTGCTTCAGTACCATCACCATGGTGGGCATCACAATCAAAGATTGCAACCTTTTTACCAAGCATTGTTGCCTTAGTAGCAGCTATAGCAAAATCACCGAATACGCAGAAACCACTTGAGTGATCTCGCATAGCATGATGCTTAGCTCCTGGCAGGTGAATTGCTAATTTTGTTTTTCCTTCAAGTAAAGTATTAAGGGCAGTGAGAGTTCCACCTACAAATAGCTTTGCAAGGTCTCCTAGATCATGACGTTGCCCATGCCATTCATTTGATAAACCTTTTACCGTTACATCGTGGATATAGATTGGATCATGGCATATCAATAGGTCATCACTGTGTGGAACCTCTGGAAGAAACTCTTCAATGTTTAAATTACGTTCTTGCCCGTTAAACATTACCTGCTCTCTGCCCAGCATAAACCTACGCCCCTGCGTAGGATGCTTAGGATCAAAGACCCAGTTTGCATATTCTGGTGAATGAATAATGATTGCATCTTTCATAAATCATCACTTTCCGTTTCCATACTAATATCCCACACTATAAAACACTTAACACACTGAATGCCTGGTTCACGCATATACCATTTATGGCTACATTCTTTCATAATTAAAGCATACCCTATTTTGACGGGTAAGTCAATAAGATTAAGGGTTTCCGCCATCCCATACTATTTCCCAAGAAGATGTATTGTATAGTCCTGCATCTGCAACAGCACCTTCATTTGCAAATGTGCCACCATCTATATAAGGTACTGGTGGCTCTATATATTTATCATCATAGGATAATACTTTGGGAACTTTTTGCTTTACAACTATTACATCTCTAACAGGATAAGCTATAGTTCTAGGTATTCTTTTACGAACCACCACACGTGGCATTAGCCTGCCCCAGTTATATCATCTACCACATTCATTATGCCTGTTAAAACTGTGTTAATTGTATGTGGTGTTGTTCCTGTATCTGTGATCTGGACATCATAGAAATATTGACCTGCAGCCAATCCTCTTCCTACTGTTGAAGTAATTGTACATCTGACAGTAGACGGCAAAATCTTTGTAGCAAGAGCAGTTGTCTTTGTTCCACCTGAACCTCTTTGTGTGCCAATAGTAAAAGCAAGGGTTTCAAAGATAGATAAGTCAAAATCAGTTGAATCACTATTTTTTAAAACTACATCAAACTCATATGTATCACCACGGTAATAGTCAAAGTTGCGGGTTGCTGGAAATGCCATAATGTCCTCTTTTCTTAACTGATTATATCATCTTTTAAAATTTGGGGGTAATAATATTATTCACCCTTAATAAGATAATATATAGCCTGAAGTATTAACAAACAAGATATACCTAGCATGCCATATATCCAGTATAAGAAAAGATCCATGCTTTGATGATATCATTCTTTATGGCTCAGGAGCAGTACATTTACGAACATCATCTGGGCCATAGTGATCTATCATAAATAATACAATCTCAGTCTTGTCATCTGTGACAATAATATCACCACATCTATGGCATTCATCTAGGTGCTTTTCAGGGAGCTTCTTGTCCCAGTCTACAGGGTTTTTGTCCATAGTCTATTATCTCAAATCTGGCTGGTAAGGTCAAGCCGAAAATTGGTTTTAAGTTCGGCGGCTATATAGAAGTAACAAACCACCTCATGCCCTACACGGGCACTATTGGTTAATATTTAAATACTTGCGCCTTTATCTATATTACATCTTCCATGTGCTGGCCTAACATTTTCTAAAGTATCTGGACCACCCTTAGATATAGGAATCAAGTGATCAATATGAAGTCCCTTTTCCCAGCCTGGTTTTCCAACTTGGCGGGGTAGGGATAAATCAATCTCTAATCCACAGATATGACAGTTAACCCCATAAGTAGATATAACATTCTTTTCTGTATATGGGGAGGTAGGAGAGCCTTTTATAATAGCCCTACGCTTTCTACCTGCTCTTAGCTTAGCTTCACGATGTAGATCTGGGTTGTTCTTTGCCCATTCTCTTACTCTTTGGCGATTACGCTCAGCATTCTTTTTGTGATATTCTCTGCTCTTTTGCCTGTATGTTTCCCTATTGTTTTGATACTCAATGGCTTTTCTTTTCTTGATCTCTTCACGATATTTCTGAGCATAGATACGGCTTCGCTCTTTAATAATATCTTTATTCTTTTGACGATATATTTTTTTCTTCTTCTTAATATCAGCATCATTGACCATACGCCATTTCTTTGAGTATTCACGCATATAGTCAGCATTGGCTTTTCTACGTTCAGACAGGCAAGGCTTACATCTAGCATTAAGCTTACCTTTAGACTTACTCTCCCAGCAAAAGAATTCACTTGTAGCAGGAAAGATTTGCTTACATTGAGTGCATGCTTTAGTCATCAAACCATTATCTCAAATTTTGCGGGGGAAGTCAAGAATGATCGTAATCCCTATAGTAAATAACCCCTATAGAACATAGCCCATAGCCAGAGATCTAAATACCCTGGTTTTTATGCTGTTAGACAAACCACCTTTTGAATGGTCATATTAGGTTCTTCTCTGATTGCTATAGCTTTGGCTTCATCTTCTGTTGTAGCAAAGATTTCTAAGTCAAATGCACGATTATTATCTAATAGAGATAGTTTATATATGTTCATAATGTAATTATATAAGGGTTTGGATGGTTTGTCAATGAGAGTTATCCACAGGTTTATCCACAAATAAATCTTACTGATATTTTTTAGATGTGGTTTTCGTGGAGGAAAGTGGAGGAAAGTGGGTGATTGGCCCCTTAGACATATGGCGTCGTAATGTCCAGGGTTTTTAACGGGCCTGCCCAAACCTCCAAACCTTATATCCTATATCCCCAAACCTTATATCTGGCTTCTATTATATACCCAAACCTTGCTTTTGTCAAACCTTTATAGCCTAAAAACCATATAAAAACCATAGACATTTTGATCAAATTTGTCCAGAAATATATATAAAATAAAAGAAAAGGTTTGATAAATAAAAGAAAACCAGAAGAAATGGTTTGTTATTCTATAGGGGGTAATTTGTATATGGTTTGTATAGCTCCCCCGTCAAAAACGGGGACCCCTAGCGGGGTTCGTAATGTCTGACAGGATTATTTAACACGTTATGGCGGGGGAATTAAAGAAGATAAAGAAAAGTACCTATAGTACCTAAACCAATAGCAAACCCTGCTACTATAAAGTAAAAGAAACCTTTGTCTGGTTTGATATAAGGTTTGTCAGAATGTCTAGAGAAACCATCATTAATGAAGTAAGGTCCTCCATGCTTTGAAAAATAGTTTCTTCCCATATAAAGATTATAACACTGATTAATATAAGGTTTGATAAGTAAGGTTTGATAGGCTAGAATAGGAGAATTTTTTTGGTGCCTCGTAATGTCTAGAATAGGAGAAAAAATTTGGTCCCTCGTAATGCCAAAAAATGGGAAAAATATAGACATATCGTAATAAGGTTTGATAGAATGGTTTGACCCCTCGGGCCCCAGCGGGGCTGGGCGCTAGCTTTGTTTAGATATTGTTGCTAGGCTATTGAAACCAGTATCCTTATCTATGCCAAACATTTCTAGCAATAGGCTAAAGCTTTCCCTGATGTTTTCTTCTGCTAGTGGGGTTGATTCTACTATCCCCTCAAAAATAGCATGAGCAAGAGGAAGACCAAGATCATTAAACTCTATAAAGTCCTCAAAGACTTCATCATAGCGATGAGCCATAAAAACCTCATTGAGGATTTCTATTTGCTTAGCGTAGTCTGTACTCAATGTATTGGTCTTCCTTCTCTGCTTGTGCTGAATCTGTTAGTGTGATCAAGCGATTGTAAATTACATTAGGTGATAATCGTACCAAATAAATGCCAACCATGTCAAGGTCAAGGCGTAAGTCTGCAAGTATATTGGTGAGTTGTACTGCTACCTTTTCTTCCTTCGTGACTAGTTTTTTTCTCATGGTTCTCCTCATATAGATTGTATCAAAAAAAGGGGAGGGGCGCAACCCACCACAAATTGCGCTCCCTCCAATGCAACCTGATTATACGGTTGCCTTCTCAGTCAAAGCGGTTGGCAAGTAGGCCTCAATAAATAGTTGCCAGTCAACTACATTGCCTTGTGGATCAATGATAGTTTCTTTAGAGATATCAATGATTACCGTTGTATCTCCTAGGTCCTCGTGAATATCATTAATAGCATAGATACCAAATCCTGTGTCACTGAATACAGAGTCTTGAATAAGATAACTAATGATCATACGAGTAAAGTAACTAGCATCACTCCACCTAGGCTTTGCATGTAGCAGCGCCTGTGCTAAGTCCCGCTGCCATTCTGTTTCTCCCCAGTGGCTATAGAGAACCACGTTTGCAGATGGCTCGCCTATAGCAGCCTCTACATCTTTGAATACATAGTGAATACGTGCTCCCATTAGCGCTTCTCCTCTAGATCTGTGATTAGTTTGGCAATGATGTTATGTGCTTGAATGTTTTCTGTTTCTGACCCACCCCACAAAAGCTTTTGGGCTAGGTCCAATTGACCGTTAAGATACTTATCAGTTACCATTATACTTCGTCCTCTTCTAGAATGTCAACAGGGTCCAAGATGTATCCGCTTTCTAACATCCACTCTACTACATCGTCATAGTGTTGCTCTGACCCATGCTCTAGGCTAAAGCCCTTGCCTGCTTGCACGGCCTCAACTAGTCCTGTCCATACAGTATCAAGATTTACATCTGCATGATATGAATCATCATCTAGTACATCTACAATGGTGTTCCATGTCCATAGCCAGACCATTGGTAGTCCTAGATCTGTGCTACGTAAGATCTCTAGACATTTGTGTAGTTTATCTCTATCTGCCGTTTTCATTTTACCTCTTCCTTTGGTGTGTTCATCAATTCTAGCACTGGCCACTGACATTTAGGGCAGACCAACTCTTCGTGTTCTTCCATGTATAGGTCGTTAGGGTCGTCTGCATGCATGTAGTCACACTCTGCACATTGCCAGTTATACTCAGAGCCTTCTAGACGTTGGCCACGTAGATACTCATGCTCTCCACCCCAGCCAGTCTCCTCCTCATATGTTAAAGTAAATAACAAATCAGGGTACTGAGATGATAGATTAATTAAAGCCTCATCTGGAATTCCCCAAGGGGATTCAAAGTTATACTGAATAACATAGTTCTCACCATTAGGTTGCTCATCCCCAATATAAGGATTGCTTGCATCCCACTTAACTCCCCAATGACGATTGTTCCAAGAATACCAATCATTGCCTGCATATGGCTTGTCTAATGAATGATCAGTTTGTTTAGGATAAGCATCTAGATCAGTAGGCGCTATGATATTCCAGTAAGAGAAGATAGGATTGTCATTAGTCTCTATCTTTAGTTCATCAGTCTTCCAGTCAACGACTGGTACAGAGATAGGCTTTCCTACCTGCTCCTTTAACTTAAGGACAGATGACTCAGAGCCTTCTACAGTTAGTCCGTTATATACCCAGTTTGGCATGGTGGTTCTTTCTACTTGGTGGTTTATATTAATAATACAGGAATGCTATTGGTTTGTCAACTTAGCACGATCAGCAATAGCAAATGCTAACTGGTATGTTAATTCATATACCTTAGCATAAGCGTCAAGCTGACCTTCGTGGTACTTACCCTCTGGGCTATAGCGATTGTTACCCCAGGCCTCCTCAGCCTCTAGCATTAGGCCTTTAAGTTTGCCATGCAAGATGTCTGTGCCTGACTCCCCAATATCCACAAGGTACTGTAGGTGAGGTGGTAGTTTAGTTGTGTTCATCAATATACTCCAATAGGTGTTCGCAGGTAGCGATTGCTCCCTCGTAATAGGCGTCTGATTCAAAGTACTCATCATCAGGAATTTCAACTCCTTCACGTGCGTCCTCTAGATCTTGCTCCAATGAGATTCTGTGAATATTTATATATTCTCTTAATGTATTTAGGTCCATATATCAAGTATAGTGGGATTCGCCAATAATATCAAGGTGATGATCTGTGACTTCTGTCACATCATATCTGTTTATCTTAATAGTTTTAGGCTGGCTACAGAGACAGGATGGTTCATTCACCAGGTCATTGCTGGTTGTGATTTCAAAAAGGGTATCACAATTAGTACAAATATACTCATGCTTAGTCCACATTAGTCAAAGTACCCTTCTGCCCATAGGCCACCTAAGAATTCATACACTTGTGCTAACCCATCTTTTAAAGCAGAGGGGGAATAAGTAGAGTCATGAGCAATACCCACAGACTCCATCATATTTTTTAGATCTTCTAAAGTATAACCTAGCATTACTCACCCCAATACTTTAAGATAGTATTCATAGTCATATGGAGATTACAATCGCAATCCCCACCATTCATGTTTTCCATGAAATCAAAGTGCGAGAAGTTGTCCTCATAGATTTCTTCTACAAGTTCTTGTATGGTTTGTGGTTTGAAAGTGGTAGTCATATATTTATTTTACAGGAATCTGCGAAAAAAAGCAAGTCCTCTTAATAAAAGAATCTGTGAGTATTTATCTTAGTTCTTAAATGTCCTAAATGTCCGTTTTGCCTCGGGGCCCCATTTACGCTTGCGATCTGTATGGGACTTGAACCCACGACCTCTACCGTGACAGGGTAGCGCTCTAACCAACTGAGCTAACAGACCAATAAGGTGAGCAGTTTATACTCATGCTCAGGAGTTGCGCTTCTGACGTCGCTATTAAATTATACCAGTTGCAAGGTATTCTGTACAACCTTTAGCAAGCGATTCTTTTCTGCGTTGATAGCAGGGTCAAATCCACTTGCACTTGCAAGCATGCTTTCATTGTTACCACCACGTGATGTGCGGTACCAATCAAGACGTTCTGTAAGAGCGTTAAATGCTCCCCACGCATTACCAGCGATCATGCCATTGAATTCGCCAGTGTAAATATCGTTGATGATATCTACCTTGTTCTCCCACTTCTTGATTGAACCCTTAGAATCCTTTTCAGGCTTAGGATATGCAGCGAGAATGATGTCATAGAAAGTCTTAGCATTGACTTCCTTCTCAATCATAGACTTAGCCATGATATCAAATTCGTCCATGTACTTGTTAGCCATGCCAAGAGTCTCACGTGCAACTTGAATTTTACCTTCTGCTGTTTGTGTGTGGCGAATCTTGAAAGATTGCTTGATGCCCTTATTCTTCTTGCGACCTACGCCACCAAGGGCAAGGTTAAGAGTGTTAGCGCATACAACACGAACAGGTGTAATTGATGCTTGAATAGCGATTGAACCATCGTGTGATGTGTTGATGAGAAGATAAGTCTTGACAACATCGCTAACGCCATTAGGGTCTAGAACTGTCTCACGCTCTAGTGCAAGGGCACCAAAGACAACACGTCCACCCTTGATTGAGCCAGCAGTTTCCCAACGGCCTCCACCGTCTAGAATGTTATCGCCAAATGAGAATAGATCCTCATTCTGCAATACGTGATAGCGCTCACCTACGACACCAAGAATATCTGTCTGTGTGTTTTCTGTAGGATTGGTGCGTACTACGTACTGATATTCCTTATCTGATGTAAGGTGTGATGGAATTGGCATGTCTTCAAGACGAACATTCCAACCATTGAGGTTTGCAGCCTCTAACATTTCTGTGGTGGTTTTTTCTTCTGTAAAGACAGTACCCAATCCATGCCATGCGGGTTCACGGAATGATGCAAAAGATGCTACGCCGTTTTGTATTTCTAGGTCATGTGCCATGAGTTTTCTCCTTATTGTTTGTTGATATTTTAAGTGTACCAGTATGGACTGACAAATGCAAATCAGGATAAGTAAAAATGGGAAAAATTGGACATTATTTTAATCCCTCGTAAAGACACGTGTGATCTTGGTCACATGGGCTCGGGGCCCCATTTGTGCGGGGAGCTGGATGAGCAGTTTATAGATATGCTCAGATCTATTAGTAGCCCCCTACTAAATTTACTTAGAGGTCTTCACCATTGCAAAACGATGTGCACCGTTTGCAAGTTTCAATGAAACTCTAGTTAGTTTGTTGTTGATTGGTGTGAAGTTAGTGATTCGTCCAGTGACACCTGTCTTGCTTGTTGTGAATAGATCGCCTAGTTGATATGTGTATCCGTTTAGTGACATTTGTTTTATTTCCTTTTCTGTAGTGGTGGTTTAATTGTGTGAGCAGTTTTGCGACTTACTCAGGTCGTTTGGGTTCAGGACTTTAAGTTGCCCCCCAAAGTTTTAGAGATAGCGGGCTACTGCGTTGTATGTAGAAGTATTTACAACTTCTTCATCTGTCATCTTTAGAATACGAATTGCGTTTGCAATTTCGTTTTTCTGTTCTAAGTATGAGTGTTGGTGCATAACTACATAGTCCTTAGTTGGCTCTTTTGGCAAGTCTGACTCTGTAAGACCTGTTAGGTCAAAGTCAATGTTAAGTGTTCCGTTCCATGAACGAAAGTTTGTACGGAAGTTTTCTGCCTTCTTGACATTTGCAATAGCATAAGCAATAACTTCCTTCTGATACTTCTCATAAACCTTCTTATACTTTGCTTCGTTGGCTTCTTGTGATGCGTAGTCTGACTCTAGTTTAGCAAGTGAGCCTTCTAGTGCCTTGATTACCTTTGGTGTTGCGATCTTTACTGAGATTGCTTTTCCTCTTGTTGCCATGTGGTGTTCTCGTTTCTGTAGTGGTTGATATTTATATTATAGTAGATGGGACTGACATTTACCCCGTAGGGTGAGAGTTCTTACTTACGACATTGGGCGAGAACACTCTCTAAACTGCCCCTGT
>ERZ869921.16-NODE-16-length-107562-cov-7.495828_pt1 | contig 107562 bp, 156 predicted proteins | sample MGYA00579310_ERZ869921 | MGnify/ENA primary metagenome ERZ869921 (study PRJEB32216, sample SAMN09231816) | wastewater metagenome | place: USA: Maryland | collected 2016-06-21 | study: EMG produced TPA metagenomics assembly of the PRJNA472060 data set (Reclaimed...
CCAATCTTTTTTGCTCTATGAATATTAAATAGCGTTTTGCTTTTTGGTAGGTTGGTACTATTCTTAAATGATTTTCCTTCTATGGATCTGCCTACGATTCCGATTGGAGTTCCATCTGGACTATGAACTGGGGTTACAACCATGTTCATAGAGTTAGAGTATCCTAGCCAAAAGTAATCCATGGACTCATCATTGATAAATCTTGAAAGAAGGTAATCTTTTGCTTTAGCGCTACCATATAAATCAGCATGAAGTCTATCCAGTGTCTCCTGAGAAAACTCTTCAAAGACTGGCTTTTCTTCCATAACATCATTTAGCAAGTCATCAAAATTTTCTAGCGACTCAGTTTCTTTGGTAGCAATAAATCTCATTGCCTCAAAATCATTCTTCTGCATTACACGTTTTACCAGCTCTTGCAATGTTCCTGCTTCGCCACATGAAGGGTTAAAGCAAATAAATGCGCCCTTCTCACGGCTTACGCTAAAGCTAGATGTATGTCTATTGGAATGAAATGGGCAGTAGCATAGAAAGTCATTACCAGTTTCGCCAACTATTTCAAGCCCTATAGATTTTATGATCGACTTGATATGGTTCGGCGTGTAGTGCGTGGTATCGACTTCCCTTGTGTTATACCCTCTAATTGCCATGCCTTCTTCTTTCCTACATAAACACCATGGATACTCATTAAGAACTTCCATGTCTCGCCTGTGAATTCTACCGAAAATGCTGGGTCTATGTCAAGTACCCTGACGTATCCTTTGCCCCTCATATCTTGAATCAAAAGATTCTCGTACTGAGGCCTTAGACTAATTAGCTGTGCATTGTCATGAAACTCAACATCTATTTGAAATCTTTTAATTTTTCGATGGGTCATTTGCAAAAGGATTTTCATAAATCTCCTTGATGATACCCCTATTGATATCCCAATCTAAGAATACATTAAATTCTTGTCCGTGACGATTCTTTCTGCTAACTACCTCAATCATATTAGTATCAGTATACTTATGAATTGCAATAGCCATATCAGCATCATATTCAATAGCTTTTGACCAAGCAACCTGAGAAAGCATTGGTGGGGCATCTTGATCCGTAATGTCATCCATAGTAGCAGCAGTAATATCAATTACTGGAATATTGTTTGTCATAGCCAGCATTTTAAATTCACGAGACACGTTCATGTTTCGCTCTGTTGCACCAGTGCTTCTTTTATTATCTGAAAACAGTTGATGATAATCAAGAATTACTAGGTCTGGCTTATGCTGATCTATTTTTGCCTGAACTGTATTAGCATTTACTTCGCCCATGCCTTCGTTTGATACTAAAATAAAACCGTTCTTATTTTCAAAACGCTTTTGACCCCAAGACCTAAATGTATCTACATTAACATCTCCTCTTGCAAAATCTGATGCTCGAAATAATCCTGAGCCCATCATGGTATAGATACGATCACGCATATTTTCAGGAGACATTTCAAGGGATACGATCATAGGCTTAAAGCCTTGCTCCCATGCCTTACACGCTAGATATGATGTAAACCATGTCTTACCACGTCCTGGCCATCCTATGGCCACGATAAGGTGTCCTGGAGCCATTCCAGTAGGATATGCCTTATCGATTGCATCGAAGCCAGTCAAAATTCCTGGAGCTCCTCCCATGAGAGATGATCTTTCCTTTACTGCCATAAAATGTTTCTCAGCCAACTCTATGTCTGTAACGTCTACGTCACGAACATTATTTGTAAACTTAGATAGCTGTGAGAGCTTTGCTTGCAAGTCTCCAAGTACTCTGGAAGCAGCATCTTCTTTAAGGGCAGATCCGCTCTGAAGAATAATATTCTTTAGTCTTCCAGTAAGATATTCATTCTTAAGCTTGTCTAGATAGTATCCAGTCTCAGCTTTTGTATCTACTGGCTCAAAGTCCTTGAATCTTTCCATAAGGATTCCTGCTTCTGGAACAGCCTTAAACTTATAATAGTAAGACTTTAGCGAGTCCCAAATGTCTTTATGGGATGTGAATATCTCATCTACGTTATCCGCAAGTAAGGTGCTTATATCTTTATTCTTACATACTGCTGACAATAACTCTGCTTCTGTATTCATTCGCTTCCGCCTTCTACTAATTCTTTCGTTGCCTGCAATAGAAGGCTACGATGCTTCTCATCTTTTTCACGCTCTGTTTTTATATAATCTATCTTATCAAAGTTATAGAAAAAGAAACTTAATGGATGCCCAGACTTACTAGTCTTAAAGTAATACACCAATAGATCCTTAGCTCTATCAAAACCTACGCTATCGATTACATCCTGCATGGCCCACTTCTCACGAAACTTATTTATGCGTGGCTTTTTGCCATACTTGTCTAGGTACAAAGACTCATACAGACCGATTAAGATATATGGCTGTTTCTCATTTGCCACGTTTTAATTCCTCTTCAACTTCACGAGTCTTCTCTATGAGCTTATTCTCGACAAATGCATAGACTCTCTCTGTAGCGGTATCTACATTTTCTCCACTACGAACATCATCTTCTACACCTATGTTGATTTTAATACTTTCATAGTTTCCTAAATTACGTGTGAACGATAGGTCCACCTTCACTCTTGTTTCTGCCATTACTCCGCCTTCCATACAGGTACAAATTTTCCGTCTTCTGTCTTAGTATACAATATTAAATTGTGTTTGAGAATAGCCTGCAATTCAGATCTTGAAGGCAATTCTCTAATATGACCAGCATCAATAATAAATTGATGAATGTCCAGTATGTCCGATTCGCTAAGCATATACTTAGACCAAGTACTGTCTGGATTACTTATTGGATATATTCTTTGAGGCTGTTTAATTTTGCCCTGCAGAATATACTCCTCTATAGTTACCCTATGTCTTCCTAAAATTTTACTAACCTCTACTACGCTGTAGGCCTTTTCCATATTCTTTTCTACTTGAGAATATGAATACATCATTCTTTTTTTATCAAGATATGACCAAGCAATAACTTCGTCACGTGCCCTTGAAAGTTTAAGAACTTTGTGAACCTTCCCGTTTAAGAAGAAATAGACGAATTTTTTGCGTAGTCGCTGTCTGTTCTGTCTAGCCATTTACCAAACACATTCGTTTCTTTATTGATCATCCATCGCTTTCCGCAAAGGATGCAAAACAACTCAGCGTGTAGCTTCTGAGAAAATACTCTGTCAATAAAGACTCTTCCTTGACACCTTCCACACTTCATCATAGCGTAAACAGCTTTCCATCTACAACACACGAATAGTCTGGTGCAACATGAATCATCTGCACATGAGGATAATCATTTACAATATGTGCAATTGCAAATCCCTTTTGCCAATCATGGTGTTGACTATACTTCATGCCATCACTCTTTTCGTCACACATATGACCAATTTCATACCCACGCAAAGTTTCGCCTTCTCCATTATTTCTAAGTTCATATGTTACCATATGCGAAGCAATTCTATGTGAATGACCACGGATCAAAGATACCTGAAGGTCTTCCATATCTTTTCTTACTGCTCCAGTTGCAGATACAGAAAGTCCGTGGTGCACATGGATATCTCCAAATCGGCGCTTTGGCAATTCGTTATAGTAAATATATTCATATCCTAAAGAGTCTAAGCTCCATAGGGACTCAGGAGTTACTTCGCTTATATATTCTGGAAGTTTGGCATCTACGTAATTAAATACTCTAATGTCATGGTTTCCTAATGCTGAAAATAGTTGAGCGTCTGGAAGCAATTCTCTTGTTTTTGCATAAAAGTCTCTTGCCCCTTTTGCCTCATGTCGCATCATTGGAACAATTAAATCTCCGCTTTCAGTCTTATGATAATTTAAAAATTCAGCAGACCGTCCTTCAGTATACTTGCTATAGCAAGCTTGATCATCGGTATCTCCAAGGTAGTCGACAACATCTGGCTTAAACCATTTCATAACCTTAAACCATAGGGCAATCATTTTATCATCTTGATACGGAAATTGCTGATCAGATGACAGCATCCATTTTAAATCGTTTGTCATTTAGTTTCCCTGCGTAAAAAAAGTCACGGAGTCGTGACTTAGATATTAAACAAATTGTAGCATATAGATCTGGCTTGTCAATAGTATTCTGTTAAGAGTTTTGAATTGCAATGTAATACATGTATATATCGCCAGAACCTAAAGAAGTTGGTGTTCCAACTCCTCTAACCTTACACTCAGCGCTGTCCTTTGTGACCTTGACAATCTGAGATTCATAAGTAACTCTATTGCTACTGGTTCCAGGAGCATAAGTTGTAAGTACAACTGAGTTAGGAGTTTTACTAAATCCAGCTGCGCTAAAATTAATAGTAAAAGATTTCCAAGATCCAGCAGTAAGTGTTATTTTTTCTGACCTTCCGCCATAAACTTTAGGAATAACTATATCTGCAAGTCCACCTGTTGATCCAGTTAAATTGATTGATGTTCCAGCAGTAGAAGTTTTTGGGATACTGGCTTGTAGCCTAGCAACCTCTTGAGCCAATGACTGAATAGTTGCCGCATCAATTGGATCGCCATCATTAAATGTAGGTATTGCCATTACAAATTTTCTCCTAAGTCGTGTGCTAAAGTTTCTTTTTCAGAAACCTCAATAATTTTTGACTTATCTAGACCATATCTAATAAAAGAATCTGGGTCTACAATATGCCTTAACTTGTTTTGTGACACTAGATACATTTTACCATCTGCTATGTTCTTGATCAAGGTGCCGTCTCTAAACCCTAGCTTGCCAGCAATTTTGCATCCAGATAATGCCGCCTCAGTAGCCAATACCGTAGTAAAGCACCAAGACTGGGCGGCCCTATCAGAAATCAATCGATACCTTTTGCCATCCTTAATCCAATAAGTATCTTTATCTGTTTTAACAGCGATACCTGAAGGGAAATTAGTTGGTAAGGTTATTAAGCTGGTTTTCGTATTCTTTCGTCGCTTCAACCTTTGCTTCTTTCTCTTCCATAAGCTTTGTAATTTCTGCCCGAAGTATTGCAATCTGAGTTTCATAATTAGAAACAATTTCTCCTATGCGCTGCTGAAGGGCTGTAATAATTAATTCTGCTTTTTCTGCCATTTGTTATCCTACTCTGTTACAGTTAATGAATTTTTTTCAGTAACTAGTGCTGCCTTTTTAGCATTTGCCTCAGATATTCTTGCAGTAATTGCAGAAACCTGTTCAGCATCTGGTAAAGACACTGCATTTGCCTGAAGCAAATCAAGCTCGTATCCATAAATATTGTAGTCTATAGACTTAATATGCTGGTTCACAAGACTTAGCTTCTCTTCATTTGTTAGTGTTGTTGCCATTTTATTCCTCCTTTTGTATTATATCATTATTGCATCAAAGATTGAATCTCTGCTAGCTTAGTATTTAAAAGGGCTAGCTTAGACTCAGCATTAATCTTAAACTGTTCTATATTCATATAGTATTCATCATTGTCTACGTTTTGATCTAATTGATGTAATTCTAAGTCTAAGTTATAATTAAATAAAGTTTCATTTAAAAACTTTATCTTAGACTCAATAATGAACATCTTATCTTCATTAGTTAAATTAGTATCCATTGTTCCTCCTTTGAATAGTATACCATTTTAAATCGATACTGACCAGGTGCCATTTGGCTGAGTTCCTCTTACATATTTATTTCCATCTGTTCCATATTGATAAGGTCTAATGCTTCCATATACAGGATCTGCACTATAATCAGGGTTTACTCTATAAATAAAAGAAGTTGTATATATTTGAGTTCCGCTCGTTGTTGTAGAATATGCACGTGTGTGTGTGGGGGTTCTTACAGTTGTAGTTGTTGCTGGCTGAGTTCCAGAAGCATAAAAATCCCAACCCTTAGTATCTGTTGTACTTCCGCTAAATGAAAAAGTGCCATTATTCCACCCATACTGTAATGAAGTTGAAAGTCTTCTAAAGTTTGATCCGTTTGCACCAGTATTTGCCCATGCTGGCATAGTTCCGTTCCAGCTTGGTGTGGTAAATGGAGCGGCTACTGTTACTGATATAGAAGTCTCTGTTCCATTGCCAACTGCATTCACTGCTCTGACATAAATTGTATATGTTCCAGCTGAAAGAGTATAGTCATAACTTAATGCAGTTGCTGGAACATTGTCGAAATAAGAAAAAGTATCTCTTTTTATTTGATACTTAGTAATTGGAGATCCACCATCACTTGCTGGTGCCGTCCAAGAAATTCTTGCTCCACCAGTAATTGCTGTAGAACTAAGATTTTGCACAGCTCCTGGAGTAGTTGGGGCGGTATTAGTTTTTGCGCTTAAATTAGTCCATGATCCAGTCGCATCACCATTTTTTGCCCTTACATGCATATAGTAAGTGGTGTCTGCAGTTAAGCTACTTGTAACTACTGGACTTGCTGCCGTAGGCCTTGTCGTGGTATTTGTTAAAAGAGTAGTTGGAGCTGTAGCAGAATCTGTTATTTTATAGTCCCAAGAGGTAGGCTCGTCTTGAGTAGCGGATGGAGTGGGCTGTGTCCAGTGCCAGCTTAAACTATTTGATGATTTAGCAGAATTTGTTATTGTTGGAGTTGCAGGTGCATATAAAGGCTCTTTTCCTTGTACTCCTGGAGCTGCTGCAGGATACCATGCAGACTTTGTGGTTCCAGTAGCAGCTCTTACAAAAAAGTAATATGTCGTTCCTCTTGTACCATCTGACCAATCATATGATGAGGTATTAGTGGTTGTAAAACTAGCTGTTGTTGATGGTACGGTTGCGCTGCCAGTAGTTTGAAAAAATTCATAGCTAGTCCCAGCTCCTCCGCTCCACTCTAAAGTTATTTTAGTATTATTATTTGTAGTAGCAGTTAGAGATGTTGGAGCTGTGGTAGCTGTAGTTGTTTTTATAGAATCAGAAAACCCAGTGGTAAATGTAGTCTCAGCCGAGTCTGTTGCCTTTACAGTAACCTTTGCATAATATGTTGTATTAGCAGATCCACCAGTCCAAGCGTATGACCATGTTCCATCTGTTCCATCCACTGCAGGCAGTCCTGTAGTTATAGTGGAAAGAAGTGATTGTGCGCTATTATATATTGCTATAGAAGAAACAGAGACATAAGCTGTACCAAATCCACTTAATGGTCCAGCGGTTCCGCTTATAGTAAATCCATTCGCTGTTGCAGTAGCTACAGATATTGTAGTTGTAGGATTAAGAGTAGATCGGCTTGAAGTTGTAGTTAAGGCCGAAGTAGAATTTCCTGTTTGATCTGTACCAGCATAAGCAGTCACCCTACCTCTAAAATAGTAAGATGGGCTGGTAGCATCAGTATTTTTTACTACATACTGATTTGTATTAACTAATGTTTTTACAGAACTTGTATCTGCAACTGGAGTTGTTGAAGAATATAAAAGCTCATAAGAATATGAGCTAGCATTAGTCCATGTACCAGTATTTATAGTTATGGTTGATCCTGCAGAAAAATTTTCTGTATCTGTTGTTAATGTAGGAGCTGTAGTATTTGATGGAACTGGAGCTTGTTGATTTGTTGCAGATGTTACAGCTGTGAATGTATCATCTGCTCCATCTGGATATGGCCATGTTTGAATTACATCCCACAAATTGTCGCTGACAGAAGTCCATGATATTCCGCTAGTAGTTGCAGCAGTTCCTCCGAAATAAACTCTAAATACTGTTCCTGCTGCTATAACATATGGACCAAGCATTCCAGCATAGCCAGTTGTTCCCGCTTGATAATATCCAGGAGCTATGTCTGCACTAAATGAAACGTTAGACCCTTTTCTAACTATATAAACATCACAATAGTTTATGGCTGTATCTTTATAAAATTTAATTTGATAATCCAAGGCATTTGCGGCAGAGGCGGCTGTGTTAAGCAAGTAGCTTCTAAAATATAAATAGTATACGCTTTCATTTGAATATTCTGCCAGGTAATACTGTTCTAAATCTTTTACGAATATAGATATGTTTCTTCCAGCCGACATTGATGTATAACTTGAGGATCCAGAGTCTAGACCGATATGTCCATTTGACGATACATATAGTATGTTGCCAAAATCAAATCTGTATTCTGCTGAAACTGGTCCAACATTTCTAGACACAACCTGATACCCATTTGTATATGAATTGTGTACCGTCCAAGAACTTACTCCAACTATCTCTACAACAATATAAGATCCGTTGTCATTGCTTCCATGAATCGTATAAGAGCTAGATCCGCTAAGAGATGAGGAAGATGACGATGTTACGGTATCTGTTAAAGTTTCTTCTTTTAATAAAGTTCCAGATGCAGTAGTATTTGTAGATCTCCACCACCGAACTTTAGAATTTGCCTGCTCTAATCTATTGTAATAATAGTTTTCTAAATTATAAGAAAATGTTAAAACAGAGTTTGGAGAAGGCTGTCCAGTTAATGTTGTAGAAAATGAGCCTAGCTTTGGCTGACTCTTAATCATTTTGATAGCAGAAGATATAGGATAGATTTCATTAGAAGCAGATCCATTTTGAACTGTTAATTCATAAAACAAATATTTGCCATCTAGAGCTGTTCTATCTGCAACAGTTACTCCGCCAGCGGATGTAAACCTATCATCATTTACAATAGTTGTTCTTGTTAAAGATGATGCGGTATCGCCATATGTAAACTTTCTTCCAAATATAGATGTGTAATTTGTGTATGTTCCATCTTTACCGAATAGATCTTCGTTCAAAAATTGAGGGCTAGTTGCAACTGGACCATCATAAATTGTTCCTGTGCCGCTTGTATTTGTTGTTCTTATAGAGGGAGATGTAGTTGTATCTGGCAAAGACAGCTTTGTAAATACCTTTACCCACCCAGTAGTTTTCTTCAAAAATACATTTTTTACTTCTGTCCACCCAGTAGTCTTTTTGACAAAGATGGACTTAATCTCAGACCATCCAGCAGTTTTTTTAAGAAATGTTTTTGGCATTTATATCACGTCGCAGTAGAGAAATAAAGATCTCCAGTTAACCCTAGAGTTGAACTAGGGTTACTTGATCCTCCTGTAATTACCGCTCTTCCTCTGCTCATTCTACCAGAAGAATCTACTTGAAGGAATGCTGGCGATTCTTTGCTTGAATCAGTTGTACTAGTTCTATGCAGTGTTGTAAATCCAGCACTTGAGTCGCCATACACATAAATATTTTTTGAAGAAGAGTCTGCAACCAAGCTTATTCCAATATATCCACTTGGGTGATTTGCCCATAAGTCGACAGAGGCTGCGCTATTATTTCCAGATCCCAGCCAAAGCTCGCCATAATAATAGCTGGTTCCATAAGGAACTGATCCTCCATAAGTTGCATCGGTAAATCTAATATCATTATTGCTAATTGTTTGTGGAGCGCTTGTATCAACCCAGTCTCCATCAGCATCGTAATACCCGCTGTCTCCAGAATAAGTATATGAAGAAGAGCCTGAGCTTATTGCATAATTGGATGCTGAAAAAAGTAATTTTGTTGATGCGATTCCAGTTTGTCCAGCCGCACCAGTCATTGTTATGTCTGCTCCAGTAATAGTAGAGCCAGATGTAATTGAGCCCTTTACTGTTAAAGTTCCTGATGGCGTTAATGTAAAGTTGCCAGCTGAGTCTTTAATTCCCTCTACTGGATCAATTACTATTTTCTCTACTCCGCCTAGCAATAAAGCTATCTTTCCTCCATTTGCAGTAGCGGGGGAAAGTTTTATTTGTCCGTTGTTTGCCGCAGAGCTTTCTATAACCGATCCAGTAATAGTCCATCCGCCAATGGTTCCAGACTGCGCTGTTAAAAGTCCATTATTTACAGAAAACAATCCGTTGCTTGCAGATATGTTTCCAGTAAATGTTCCGCTTGCTGCAGATAATGATCCACTAAAGGTTCCACCTGCTGCAGATAAATTTCCGCTAAATGTTCCGTCTCCAACAATTGTAAGCTTATCGCTTGTAGAATTATAATCAAGTATCTTGGTTCCGCCTGTGCCATATATAGCAAAAGGGGTATCACCAGTTCCACTTAATTCAACTCTTTTCCCTCCAGCAGCTCCTGCAGTTATCTTAGCCCCTGCTGATAAAACACCTGTTTCAATTTTATCTGCTTTAATTGTTACTATGTCGCCGCTTGTAACTTGACCAACTCTTACTGGATTGCCGCTTGCGGAAACTGCAGTAGAGGTATCTGTTCCATTCGTTGTTGCAATTTTTATGTAATAGTCTGTGCCATAAGTTAAAGGCACCCCATTAACTAATGTCCCTACTCCAATATTTAAAGTGTTCTGTCCATTTGCAAAATTTAATATATCTACTTGGTTTGAAGAAGATGGAGTAAATCCTGCTGAGGTTCCTACATAAACTTTAGCCGCATCAAATCCATATGGCTGATCTCCGCCAGTTGAAGTTTTTCCATTCCAAGATACTTGTATAGCTCCCAATACTGAACTTACTGTTGGAATAGATGGAGTTACTGATGGCTCTGGAGACTGTATGTTTGCCGTAGGATCTGTTACATAAACTGTTACTGGGCTAGAAGGATCTCCATTTATTTTACTAGGAGTTACAGTTAGAAGGGTAACGATATATGCTAATCCTGGATCAGCTGCTCCAGGTGCCGCTATTGTTTTTGTACCTGCTGCAGAAAAAGAATCGGCAACCTTTGTTCCGTCTCCAAATATTCCACCAGCAATTCTTACATCAACACGAGTTGCGTTTGCTGGAAATGTTGGAAGAGATACTTGTATAAATCCAGCTCCTCCAGAAACCGTAACAGTTGGTGCTGCTGGCACCTGTTCTGTTGAAGTTGATAGAGTGTATCCAGGAGACCAGGCTCCCACCTCTCCATCTGGATAAACCCATTGAAATTGAAAAGAATAAGTAGAATCAATCTTTAGATCAACAACAGGAACTACGAAATAGTCTTGATTTGTAGGGACTTGATCATCCTTGGCTAAATCTGGCGGGAAATATTGTCCCGTAGTTAACTCATCAAATGCACCCATTTAAAACTCCAGAAGCAGTTTGTATTCGATATCTACAGGTCTTCCTGGTTTTTTAATCAAAGGAGTAGACAATACAGATCTGCTAATCATTCCAAATGTTGGGTCAAATGTATCTTCATCATTTATTCTAATTCCGTCAAAGTATACTGAAGTATTACCTCCGCTGGCAGTTACCTCAACACCAATCTTTGTAATTGAAGATGGGTCTGGTAAATTTGGAGCAGCAGTATAGTTTGAGAAAAGATTATTTAAAGATAAGCTCTGTATCTTATCGCCTGTTCCAGAAGCTGGAGTAAAGTCTACATAGTAGTACGCTAAGTCAGAGCTATAAAATTTAACTCTTATCTTAGATAAATTGTTGTCTACTTTCTTATATGCAATTACTATAGTATCATTTACGCTATATCCAGATAGGTCATATGATATTAAGGAGTTGGTATATTCTTTTGACGCTCCAGACAATGAGTCTATCTTTACCATTGTGTCGCCTATTTTAGATAGGAAAGTATAGTTTCCAGATCCGTCTACTGTATTGCTTTGTGAAATTGGGTTAGATGTTCCATCTGACCAGTTAAAATTATTTGTAAAAGATGTTACAAATTTGCTATCAAAATTATTAAATGAGGATCTTCCGCCAGGATATAGACCTATTTCTGAAACTACTCCAGAAATATCTTGCGGGATTGTTGACTTGTATATAATGCTGTATGAATATACTGGGTCTCCGTCTAGATCAACACCAGTTTGAACAACATCAAAACTGGACAACTCTACTGGCAATCTATAAAACTCAAACTCTAGCCTTGTGTCATTGCCTTTAGCATTAGGAGTAGTTGACCCTATGCCAAGCGCAAGCTCTTTGGTTGAAAATGAATTATTTCCTGATAAGTAGCTAGTTAAAAATCTTTTACCAAATTTAGTTATCATTTCTTTTCAACCTTTACATTTACTGCTTTTAATATTTCTCCACTGCTATTTCTAATCTTAAATACCACCTTAGAGGTTGGATTATTTGCTGCATCATAAACTACTTCATTTGAAACAACTGTTATGTCTGATAGATTTGGTGCTGATTTTACTCTTCCAGTTGGACCCTCTTCTACTTCTGGCCCGCCTTCTTCGACAAAATCTACTTCTCCTAAATCCTCTTCATCTTCAAAGTCTTCACCAGTACCCAGCGTATCTTGTGACTGCTGCCCTACAAGCCTCGCAGCCGCCGCATTAGCGCTTATAAAGGCCAGATAGTTGGTATTAGTGGTGTTGGCAAGCAACGAGCCTTCTACAGTCGCTAGAGGGGCTGTGACGGGCTGTGAGCTAGTAGATTTTTTTGACTTATCGGCCATTTTTTTATTATACCATTTATTGACTATAAATAGATCTAGTCGTTATCTTAGTATTTAGCCCCCCATCAAAAGTATTATTTATTTGCAATACTATAAATTTTTGCGTTCCATCCAAGCCGTTTGATGGATAGTTAATTGTAACAATATCCCCTACAGAAATCAATGGGTTTGAAAATATTTCTAGCTCACAAACAGACTGCTTTTTAGACCACTGAGTTTTAATCCAGTCAGATAAATCTTTTGCATCTGCCTCTGTCTGAATCCATGTGGATTCAAATGTGACTTGCTCTGGTATTGTAAATTCATTTATGGTCTTGTCTAAATATTCGTTCTGCCCAGACTGAACAACCGAGTTTCCAATAATGCTAAATGAAGCAAATCTTGAATCATCTAGAGGCACGAAGGTTCCAGCATTATTTAGCACATACACTTCTGCTCCAAAAGATGTTAATCTTGAACCCAAAACTTCAACATACTGGCTCAAGCCAGTGCTTGGGAATATTGGAAATGAAGGCCTTGAGTCATATTTTATATTTATCTTTTTTAACTCTCTGGCCACTGTTCCAAACTCATCAACCACTCCTCCTGGGAGAGTTGATTTGTCGAAGTTGCTGGTTAACCTATCTCCGTACAAGAAGTTTAATGTCGTGCTTCCAAATCTTCCATAATATTGATCCTGCATAATTCCATCCAGATACTGCTGTTCAGTTAATGGTACGGAGTAGACATAATCAAAGAATGATGAACCAGTGCTTGAATATATAGCAAGGTTAGCGGTTGGAGAGATTATGTCATTAGTGTCTATTGCAGATATTTTAAAATTATTTATAAATACATCTATCAGGACCGCCTCATCCTGTGCATCATAATTAACTCGAATGTCGACTTTGTAAGAAACTGAACCAGTTACATAATTCAAAGTTTTTTGCTTTTCGGTTTGAGAATCTGTTAATGGAATTTTTACCCCATTTACTAACTTAAATATTCCTAACGCTCTATCGGATCCGCTGTCTGACAAATTGCTAGTTGTTTCCATTGAAACATAGTATCCAGTCATTCCATTATTGCTAGTAAAGAATCCTATTCCTCCTGAAGCGTCTACATCTTTTACTGTACTCTTAAAAAACATTCCTGTACCAAAAGTATAATAGCTACCAGATGTTGATATTCCCATATTCTTTACCGCCATAGAATGCAAATTCTTATTTGCAGAATCACATGTTATTTGGAATAATGACTTTTGAACCTGCTTAATGGATGAAGTTACTGACTCTGATGGAGTAGATCCTAAACTTGGTGGGGTTGCGACAGACCAAGCAACGTTTGAAGCCGTGCTGCTAGTACTTGTAGTATCTGTTGGAGAATTTGTTTTAAAAATGTTATTGTAGCCATTCCACCCAGAAGTTGCACCTGTTCCTGCGGCAGTATGCGAAGTAGCAGTAGTGCCAAAAACTCCTCTGGCTTTAATTCTAACCCTTCCAGTTTGGCCCAATGCTTTATTTGCTGGAATAAGGGTGGTTACATCATTTGCAATTTTTTGAAGATCGCTATCTTTTTCTATGGCTATTTTTGTCACAACGCTCTGCGTGTTTACATATTGATATTCTATTGCATCATACTCAATAATTTCTGAATCAATTACCAAATATCCTGCGTAGTTATAAATAATTTGATTTGTTTCTTGATTGACAGTAATTGGAGAAAGACTTATCCAATCTCCAGCATTAGACGTACTTAATAGATTTGTATTTAATGAATAGGCTCCCAAGTATGAAGTTGAAGATTTCCATAGAGGTTGAGCACTTCCAAGAAATTCGCTGGCTCCTACTGGATTCCACAAAATCTTAACCTGATTAGCCGCTGGCAAATCTCTTTTCTGCAGAGACACTATGTTGGGCAATATGGTTCCGTCTTGTGAATACTTTAAATTCCAGTGTGCAGATGTTTGTGAAAAGAGGTAGTCTCTTGTATAAAACTGCAATACATTCTTCTCGTCGAAGGTAGCGACCATTTGAGAGTCTCTACATATTTCCTGAATACAATTCCACACGCTCTTTGTGTCATCCGTCCACCAATATATTGGACTAAGGATTGACTTATCCGTTATTGTATTTCCGCTAGACTTATAATTTATATTGTAGTTAGTCATTCCTACATTGTCCAAGAGCTGTCTGATAATGGCTATAGCTGAACTATTTTTACTTACTAGTCCAGGAGCTACAATATCCTGAAGCATCTTAGCTCCATCTAATGCGTCTAGGTTTATATCTCCATATTCTGAAGTTGACCAGTTATTTAAATAAAAAGTTCCTTGCTTAACTTTATCGTATTGCCCTTGAGAATCTGTAAATGGTGCACCCGAATAATAAACTTTCATATAAGGATCTAGCTGAGCATTTTTATACATATATATGAATGAGGCATTAAATGCAGTTCCTTTTTCATACGAAATTATTTTTCTCGGAGACTCGTAAGATACTAATCCAGCAGACATTGAGTTAGCAGATACTTTACCAACAGGAAGAATGTCATCAGCGCTAGTAGATGACTCTTGAGAAGTAGAAAAATTAACAATATGAGATGTTATATCCGATACCCATCTAGGAGATAGTTCAATAACTCCAACATGAGAATCAGATACTGAAGAAGTTACGAGCTTTAATGATGTAATTGAAACTGGTGTTGATGGGGTTAGTGGCTCAGTTGTTGTCCAAGAGCTGCCGTTGTAGTATATAGTAAGTGTGCCAGCATCATAGTTTTTTAATCCGCCTGTTGTAAATGGCTTAATGCTAGAACTTGATCCAGTTGCAAGGACTGCGTTGCCTTCTTTATATACTGTCCATGTTCCTGGAATTGAATGAGATATCTCAAACCTAACAACAATTTTATTTGTTAATATTGCTTGTGGGTAAGTAATTGTTATGTCTGCGCCTGTGCCTTTTTGGGAAAGCCAGTATTTATAGTAAGTGTCTGAACCAGCATAATATGTTCTGTAGCTTAATGGATAGTCAATATTCTTTGGATTCTTCCATGTGTTTAAATCAACATCTCCAAATACCCCGTACTTTACTCCAGCCCCTATTGGTCTAAAAGATTTAATTACAGAAGATGCTGGGAATAGCTTTCTATAGGGCTTTGTTCCATCCGCCTTAGTATATTCTGATCCAGTAACAGTTATATTATCTACTAAAGAATTCATGTTGTGCTCAATGGTACAGCCAACATTAGTCTTAAGAGTTGTATTTTGTTCTACAATATTTTTAATAGCTGGCGCAACGATCATTATACTTCTTCCAGCTCAATAGAAACATTCCAGTGTGGCTGCAAACCACGCTTTACAATTGAAAAATTACATCCTCCAAAAACTACAGTGTACTCTTCATATCCAGAAGAAGTTTGATCAGTACCATTCTTTGCAAGGTTGATTCTTATTTTGAAAGACTCCTTGCCCTCATCGCTTAAATAAAAACTTCTTAGGTCTTCTGCACCCCATGCCCCATCTACTGTAAGGGTTCTGTATGACGGAAGCATTGACCATGATGCTGAAAACTTTCTTTTATCAGCAATATAATTCTTTCTTAGTGTTCCATTAGATGTTCTAGTAATTTTTTCAATTCGCTCTATAGATATTCCAAGGTCTGATCTATTATGTTCTGTGACCTTATTCCAAGTTTTTATAATTCCAGCTGGAGTTGCTAATAGATCTTTTGCTTCAATATTAAGAGCTGAGCCTCTTGGTAAATACATTGTCATTATACCTGTCCTCCAACATATCTATTTACGCCCTCTTTAGCATTAACTAGAGCAAGCTCTTGCTTAAACTTACGCATTACATCATCTGCTGTAACATTAGTTCCATTTAGATTAATGTCTATATTATACATATTATTGCTATGTGGACTATTTGTTATATTAGGCATCTTGTAATTGTTATTTGCAGGAACATCAAACTTTGGCATGGTTGCCGCATTTGGATATATTGTTCCAGAAATATTAGGAATAAATCCTTCTCCTTGAACACCTAGAGCATTAATTCTATCATTAATGATGTACTTTTGTCCAGCAGCAACTGGTCCACCAAGTGATCTTTGAGCAACAACATCTGTATTGTTAACCCAATTCTTTCCAGCATAATCCTTTACATAGGTAACGCTCTTAACCTTATACTTCTTACCCTTATACTCAAAGTAATCATCCTCTTGAAGCTGAGCTTCTTGAACAACCTTCTTCTTTGATTCATCGGTTAGTATGCCGCCATCTCTGGTTGCAAGCTTACCAAGATTTAGGCTTTCTGCATTTAGAGGGCTATCCTTGGTGTAAGACATTTTGCCACCAGTTACTTGATCTGTGTAAATCTTTACTTCCTGTGCCTTAATGCCAGTTGTTAGACTCTTGCTTATTGCATCAACAATTGATTGTGGACTTTCTTTAACCCCAAGAGTCTTACCCATTGATTTAAGGGCAGTCATTGTTTCCTTAAACTCATCGGTCATCTTAAACTTTTCGCCCTCAGTCTGAAGTTTAAATAATAGATTTGAAAGGTTTGTTGTATAACTAGTTAAGTTATCATTAAATGTTGTTGCCTTCTTTTGTAGTGCAGATAAGCTTTCTCCAGCCAATGCAGCTTTATCAGCAAGCTTCTGATTCTTATTACCCAGAGCATCGATTTTATCTTGAAGAGGCTTAATATCCAATTCAGCTTTTTTAGTAATAGACTCTTCGGCTGCTTTACGGTTTGCATCATTTAATATTTGCTCTACGTTTAGTTGCTCTTCAGCATATGCTGTCATATTGCCAGTAGCAAGTGCTTGCTGAGCTCTAAGTTGAGCCTTTTGTATTTCTAGTTGAGAATTCTCAGCTTCGGTAGCCTTACGTATTCCGTCAAGCTTATCCTGTGCCGCTTTTCTAATTTTTTCTATTTGCTTATTAAGTGCAGCAATGGCGTCTCTACTATCAATCTGTTGTCTAGCAGACTGTCCTCTAGAAGCCCTCTCAAGATCCTTTATCTGATCTTTTAGTTTTCCATAGGCTTTATACTGTGCAGCAACTGCTCCATTGCTCTTTATTTGATCAGAAACAATTGCAGAAAGCTTGACTGCCGCTAGCGCCGCTGTTCCAGAAAGATTAGATACATCAATGTTAACTCCCTGAACAATCAACTGATATTTAGCCCATGCGCTAGTAAGTGTATCTGTAGTATTTAAAACCTTGGCTAGCTCTGGATCCTGCTTTCCAATCTCATCAATAATATCTTTTGTTATATTGGATTGATTCTTATATGAAGTATTTAATGAATCTATTTGATCTTTTACTGCCTGACCTACTGTTACTGCAGCTCCCTTACCCTTTGCAGCCGCTGAAACTGATTTAGAAACAGTGTCATCTATAGAAGAATTAATTGCTTGGAACGAAGATAGTAATGCACTAGCCTGTCCCTTTGTATCAGAAGCAACAAGCGCTGCCTCAAAAGTTTTTGTAGTTTGAATTGCAGCATCCTGTAGGCTTTGAATACTTTGGAAAGCCTTGCTTCCAATTGCGCTTCCAGCCATACCAGCTTTATTTGATTCTGAAATAAGGGCATAAATTTTTGCAGTTGCTTCTTCTGCTGTGTCTCCAGCTGCCATAAATTGTGCTTTAAGCTGAACTGCTACTCCGCCAACATCTTTACGATTTGTTTGATCAAATAGCTTGATATAATCTTGCATTGTAGATTTAACTTGTTCCTTAAGTTTTTTGTACTGTTCAATTGTCATCTTAATAGGAACATTAGCATTTGTCATGCTTTCGTAAATCATCTTGTTCTGTGCCTTTAGAGCCTTTGCATCTTCTATCGCAGTCTTAATCTGTTTATTATAATCAGTATACTTATATCCAGCTTTCTCTGCTGCCTGAGCAGTCATGCCAAATGCAAATCTATTTACTCTTAATTCTTCTGTATGCTCTTTATGCTTCTTAACAAGGAATGCTATTGTTGCACCGACTGCAGTTAGCCCAAGACCTAATGGGCTTGTCAATCTTAGAAGAGATCCAAATCCCTTTAATAGTGGTCCAAATACTCTTGCGATACCAGATAGATTTCCAGCAGTTCTTGCTGCTGCTGTAGATAAATTATTTAATGGGCCAATTGGTTGCTTTAGTTTTGCAGGAATCTTATCCATCTGACTTCCAAGGATTCCTCTTTGTCCGTCTTCACGACCTCCACCCATGCCACCGAATCCATACATAGATCCTAGTATTCCAGAGCCCATTGATATTGCAGTTCCTAGACCGCCACCGATTGAGCTTCCAAGGGCATATCCTCCCATGCTTATAAGGCTTCCGCCAAGCATGCCTCTTACCATTCCTCCAGCGTTATATCTACTTCCGTTTTGAGATGGAATCATTCCTCCACGGTTGTAGCCTCTAATCATACCGCCAGAATTTCTTCTGTTGTACCCCCTGTATGCTCCAGGAGTATATGTTCCTCTAGGCATTGGCGCAGAGGCAGCCTGACGCTGATTGAATTCGCCAATTCCCTTTAAGCGCATCATTTCTTGTCTTGTACTATTAGTTACAATGTTTCCAAACATTCTTTCGTTTATTACCGCATTTGCTGGCAACTTACCAATGTTTGTATTAATTCTTCCTAAAACTCTTTGTGCAATTAATGAAGCCTGTCTTGGACCAATTCCCTGTGATGTTAAAAGCTCCATTAAAGAAAGTAGGTGCTCTGGTCTTCTTTGGCTTGCAAACCAATCTGATGCGTTTGCTCCACCACGATTTAATCTAGTATTAAATGATCTAGAAATTGTCATAAATTGATTTGGCAATATATCGTAAGTTCCAGAATATCCAGAACGTGATGATGGCAGAGATAGACCAGTTAGTCGTGTAAAATCTGTTCCTGTAGCTCTTGGTGAAGATCCAGTTCCCCCTGGCCCACCAAACTGTCTGTAGAATTGATTGCTATATATATGACCAACTACTTCATCTTTATTTGGTCTTCCAGCTGCAAGAACTGGGTTTGACCATACAGCATTTCTTCCAGCACGGCTACCCATCTGATCATAATTCTGTGCTCCTGGACTAAATACTGCTCTCCCAGATCTTGTATCTGTTCTTCTAGCTCCACTTACAAGCATGGATCTTCTTAAAAATTCTCCTGGCATTCCAAGCAATGTCTGTATTTGTCCGCCATTCATATAACCTGGACCACCTGAACCTGCCCCGCCATTTATTGCAGTTAGTAGTGGTAAGTTTGCCTGTGCTGCTTCTCTGTTTACAACAAACTCTCCAGGAGTAAGCATTGCTGGAACAACATCTGCATTTACATTTGGACCTGGAACAATATTTCCATCATTCATTGTATAAACATATCCACCAGAATTCATCTTTCGTGGGATAGTTGTTTCAATATTATATCCTGCTCCTGAAGTTCTTACTCCCAAAGCGCCAGCTATTTTATTTATAAAGTCTCTCGTCTTACCTTTTTTAAATAGCTCTCTCATATTTGATTTTCCAGTTGCATCAACTACTGGCTGATTTAATGTTGGAACTACAGTTGGATTAATTGTTCTTCCCATTGATGTTGCCTGTGCTCCAACCGCAGAAGCAATCATTCTTTCTGTCTCCAGATTAAGAGCAATAATTTTTGCCTTTGCAGCATCTACAGTCATTTTTCCTGCACGTAGCTCTGCTACGATTACAGCTGATTCACGAGCAGCGTTATCTGTTAGCTTAGAAACAATTGGAAGGATATCGTCAAACTGCATCATAAATTCTTTGCTTACAACTCCAGTAGCAACAATTTGCTTCTTCAAAGTCTCTATCTCTGCCTTTGACTGCATGGCAAGCGTCGCCATCATTGCATGCCATCTTGCAGCTTCTCCAGATACAACACCAGTTGATACTCCGCCTACTGTTGTTAATCCAGGAACATTTGGAAGAACTTCATTCATATAAATTTGTGGATTTTGGCCAATCTTTTGATTAACTGGACCTGATCCTGGAACCATTCCAAACATTGTTTGTGCAAGCTTCTGCTCATCTGTCATTCCAGATCTTGGAACCATGTGAGAACTTGCTCTACTTCCCATAGGACCAACTAGTGGGTGCTGTGGATTAACTACTCTTTGTCCGCCTGCTCCAACCACTAAATTGCCAGCCATTGTTGTGACTGCTGGATTTACTGCCATTGCTCCAGATTTTGCTTTCTGTTCTAGTATGGCAAATTCATCTATAAGGTTCCTTAATGCTTGCTGCAATACTGCAGCTGCTTTTGCATCACTATAGAATGACTGCTCTACAAGCTTTCCAGCTTTTTCTGCCGCTAACATTTCTGGCGTTAAATATTTCCATCCTTCTCCGCCTTTAAAGAAAGCCTTTAGATGGCTTGCTCCCTTAAGTAGGTATCCAAAGAAGTTGGCCAATACACCAGTTAACATAATGACTGGTCCGATAACAGCCGTAATTCCTCCAGCAAGTGCAAGTATCTGCTTTACTGGTTTTGGTAAATCATTTGCAAATTTAACTACCTTATCAATTACCTGAATAAGTATTGTATTAATTGTTAAGAACTGTTCTCCAACTTCAGCCAACGAAGCCTTGAGGCTTTCTAATGCTCTACGATACTTACCAGATGCAGATTCAGTTACAGCAGACAATTCTCGATCAGCCACTGATGATAATTCTGAAGAAGATGCTTTCATTAAGTCTAGAACCTGAAGAGTCTGAGACCCTTGACGACCTAGGTTTTCAAATAAAGCATTAAGTCTTGAAAACTGGAACTTTCCAAATAGCTGTTCAATTGCCTGTTGCTTTTGCAGCGGATTTAAATTATCTAGGGCACCCTGCAAAGTCATCAAGGTTCCAGTTAGGTCTCCTGCATTTTCATTTACTATGCCTAGCAAGTCAATGCCTAGAGTTTCAAATTTACCAACTGCCACATCTGTTGGGTTAATCAAAGATGCTAGCGCTGACTTTAATGCGTTTGCACCTTCTGATGCGTTAATTCCACCTTCACGCATAGCTGTTAAATAAAGAGCTAAATCCTGTACGCTTCCGCCTAATCCTTGAATTACTGGACCAGCTTTAGGAATTGCTTCTACTAGGTCATTAAGAGTTGTAGAAGTTTGGTTTTCAACTGCGTTAAGGAAGTTAATTGATTCTGAAAGCTCTTCTGTATTTTGCTTAAATGCTGATTGAATTGCAAGGGTAGCCTTCATAGCTTCTTGACGATCTACTTCACCAAGGACTGCTAGCCTTGTTGTTTCTTGGATTGATCCTAATAGCTCATTGCCAGTTTTTCCAGTTGCCGCAATATCCGCAGCTAGACCAATAGTTTCTTTAAAGCTAACTCCCATTGCTGCTGAGATTTGCTTTGCAGTCTCAGTAACATCTTTACGAACTTGTCCTAATTCTTGAGCAGAAGTTCCAGCAACATCTCCATAAACCTTTGTTAAACGAACAAGCTCTTGGTCTGCTTCTCTAAATGCTTTAGCTGCTGCTGCACCAAATGCGGCCAACGGAACCGTAAGTCCAACAGTTAACTGACGACCAGCCCACTGAGTATTCTTACCCCAGTTAATAAGCTGACCTGCGCCATCCTGAAGAACCTTGTTCATTATCTGAAGTTCTTGTCTTGCGATAGCTGCTTTATTCTTTACTTCATCTAGGCCTCTTGGAACGTGCACATTGAATTGCATAAGACCTTGTGCGTTTCTTCCAAGCGGTTGTAGTACTGAGTTTTGTAATGCTACCTGCTGTTTTGCTAAGTCACGAATAAGACCGCCAGATGTTCTAGCATGCTCTCTAAAAGTATTAAAATACTGATTTAGTTTTAGCTTTCCGCCGTCTAGATTCTTACCAAATTTTTCTACGTCTGATTGTAGGCTTACGAAGTGTGTTGAGAATTGACCAGTACTTCTTAGTGTGTCTGAAAACGATCTATTCATAACAGCAATTTGATTTGCCATCATCTTATTAGAGTTGGCTAATTGCTCTTGTAATTTAGACAGACTTGCAGTAACCTTATGCACATCGGCAATAAGGGCTGAGAAGTCGGCGTTAGCGACTATGCGGGTACTGATCGTTTCGTCAGCCATTTATATCAAACTACTCCCTGGAGTATCCTAATCCCTCTCCAATTCCGAATCCAGCTTGCGCTGCAAAACTTCCTTGTAGAGAAACAACATCGTTGCTAGTAGCATTTATTCCTGCTGCTCTCAATTCAATGTCTTCGAAACTAGGGCCTCCTTCTTTATTATCTTGGTATTCACCTATATCTACTCCCTTTAAAGATGCTTGGAACTTTTTATCTTCGTGATCCTTTTTCTTTAAAGCTTTTAAAGTATTTACAAGTTCTGGCATTGATAAATTTTCTTCTAGTTCTTGGTAATTTTTCCAATGACCTAGAATAAAAACTTCTCCTTCTAGAGCGGCTAAATCTAGTTCTGACCAGCCAGAACCGCTGCCGCTAGTAGGTTTGGGTCGTCAAGTTTAATTCCTCCGCATACCTCAAGGATACGATTCATTGTTGGCACATCTAGTGCATCTTCAAAAGCTTCTCTATCTGCTACCAATTCTGGGAGCTGCTTTTCCAATGCAATTGCACATGCGTCAATTAGAATGTTTAGTGTATCATCTTCAGTTTGGGATTCTGCTGTCTTCTTAATTGCTATCATGAACTTACGAAGCTCTGCTATTGATAGTGGTTTGAGCTTTACGCTCTGCCCGTTTTGTAGCTGTACTTCTTCTACGTTATATACTGTTGTTGCCAATTTAATCCTCCTAGGATCTAGTCATAATCATTATACTAAAAGAAATATACTAATACAACCACAAAACCCCCGATTTCTCGGGGGCTTTGTATAATAATTATTTAATTATTATGCTACCAATACACGGTCAATAATCTTGCCGTACTCTTGTCCTTCGTAGCCGCTCATAGCGGTTGGAAGAAGACGGAATGTTACTGGGAATGTTGTTGGGGCTGATCTTGCCAATGTGAAAGCTGATTGCTGCACTGACAAGACACGACGTGCATAATATACACGCTCTGTCTGGGAACCTGCTGTAGTTGGAGCCTGTCCGACTGCAATAAGCTGACGCTCTGTTGGTGCAATACCAAGAGCACCTGCTGCGATACCTAGTGTGTCCTTCTTTGATGTACCTGTACCTGAAGAAATAATTGTGTTATTCTGCGAGATTGCGGTATTGTTAGTTGGATCGTCTGGCTGACCGAAAATAACTAGAACGTTTTCTAGTGTACCTTCTGACATTTCAGTTGCGATCATAACTTCCATTGCTGACTTGAACAGCTTAGCTGTATCAAGAAGCTGGTCGACAGTTACTGAATCGAATGTTGGATTATAAGTGATCTGAAGACCGTTATTAGTAAATCCTACGTTTCTGTAATAGAATGTGCCAGACTCAACTGCATTGAGTGTATTTGTATAGGATGTACCTGTAGCAAATGCACCAGCATTAGTTGTTCCTGGTTCTGAGTTTTCGTATGTTGCGTATCCTGCTGATGTTGAATCGATATTCGAAATAAACAACGGGGATGCACCTACGAGAATGTTTTTAGCATTACCTGCGTTTTGTGCCATATTGTGTTTCCACCTCCTGGAATTCTTATGTATTAAATTGTAAAATCAAATTTAAAATCTGGCTGGCTAGGCCTCTTTCCTCTTGGTACAATTCTATGCCATTAGTGGTAAAAAGGCAAACCCTAGAGGAACCTGCCTTGGCCATCTGTAATTCTGGAATATTTTATTTCTAATATGACCTCAGCAGAGAAAAAGCCCTGAAGCTCCTCTGAAGGAGCAGTTGGGGATATATCTGCAACCCAAATTGAATGGAATTTAAACTTATCTGATAGGCCTGACCATTTATTAATATCTCTGGCAGACTCATCCATTCTTCTAAATTCATCTGTCATATAGTTTCTAATTTCATTAATATCTGATATTGAGGTTGAATATAGGGTAAACAGTATCTGCTCACAGCATATTAGCCAGTTATCTTCATAAGACATTCCTATCTTATCGTATACGATATGCTTCTTTCCGCTCAAGAACTGATTCATTTCTGCTGATTGCTGAACAGGGATTATCGGAACAATATTTTCATTGAGGTTATCAGACCAGTAGTCTGTCTCATCAAATATTTCCCTTGTATATAATTCCTTCCACAAGTATTTTCTTAGCTCAAGCATTGCGTCTAGTTTGTAATTAGCTGTCACATTGCACCTCCGAATGCTACGGTCAAAGCTGCGTCTGCCTGAGACCTAATGGTATTTGCAGAGAAAGAATACTGAACCTTTTTTATGTTAGCAGGAACACTTAACGCCTTTGTCATATTAGAATTAAATATTCTTTGAAATCCAGATCTTTTAATTGATTCATTAACTAGCCTTCCACTAAAAAATCTAGAATGAGCTAAAGAAAATTGATTACGTGCTGCAGCTCCGCCAGGTCTTTTTACTGTAACAGGAGATCCTTTAGGCATAAATACAGTCTCGCCATTATATTCAAACACTAGTCTTTCAGAATGTTTTGGTCGTATGACCAATGGATTTCCTTTTTCCATAATCTCTGCTTTATTTACAAATACGTGTCTACGTCTACCTTGAGGAGCTGGAACCATAGACTTAGATGGCAGAAGCTCATAATCTATTCTAAATGATAATGCTTGCTCAGATATTTTATTTAGTCTAAAAAGTCTTGCATTCTTATTGCCAACTTTTTTCCACTCGTACATATGATGAAGAGATTTTGGCTTGCTTCTGGCAAGTGCGTCTATGTAGGCTCCAAAATCTGTATTTATCTGATCAAATATAATTTTTGTAAACTTGTGTTGAAAAGGTTTATTGGCAGTTAATTTAGATATAACTGCTGCTTCATAATATACAAAAGCAGACACTTGAGCAACCGTGCTGTCCCTTAATGGACCAGTTTGGTTTGCATACATAAGTCTTTCTAATCCACTGGCTGCCTGAAGCAGCATTGCGCTATTGTCCAATTTGCTGATTCTCCGATCTCTTCATAGAGGAGTTGTATCCGATTACAGTTCCGAATGGATCGGTTATTGGCGTTGTTCCTATGACCTCAAATACGGTGGGGCTTTCATTTGGATAATTAATTTCCTGCCAGATTACGTTGCCATGAGAATCGCTAACATTTGTTACCTTTTCTCTTGCAGTCAATCTTTCTGCAGTTCTTACTTGAATAATTTGATCATTAGTGTATTTATTTGAAAACACTTGCTTGTCGCTAGATCTGGTAGTTGCAGAGTTACTGATAACTCCTTTTGCGTGGCATGGAATAGTTTTATAATAAGTCCACTCTCTTACAATGGCGCCAGTATCTTCGTCTTGAATCTCAAATTGCTTATAAACATCTAGCCTCATAGACAATACTGAATCTATTAAGTCAATCATTATATAATCTGTACCTTAGAGTCTAGGACATAATCTGCCAAGAGCTTGTCTGCATAGGCGTTGCCTGTTCCAGAATGAGCTCCTCCATTGTATTCAAAGTCCCAGTCAAATGTAGATATCTTCTTGATATACTTATTTCTCCAAACTGAATCTTTGGCAAAGTAATCTCTCATTAATTCTATTGCTGCTAGCTCTACATCGTCTGGAACTTGTTGCCATCCGAATCTTCCATAAATTCTATAAGAAACACCAGACTTAAATATTCCAGTAGAGTAATCATTTATACTTGGAGGAACCATACCATTTGCAGTATAGACTGTATTGTCTAACATATTGGCACGATTAATTCTTATTCCGTATCCACTTTCACTGACAATTACGTCATAGTTCCAATTATTTATTTCTTCAATGTTATCAAGCAGGAGAATGTCCTGCACATAAAGCTGATAAATTTCAGCAATTTTTGAAGGAAGTGGAAGTGAGTCTGAGTCATGACCGTATGCAATGTGAACATCATCATACAGATAAAAGCTTTGACCAGTATGCTCTTCTATAATCTTTCTTGCATATCTTTCAGCCATCAGCAATTCTTTATAGGACTTATAATTTGGATCTGAAGCGTCTGTGCTAAAGCCTAATTCCTGAACATGACTGAAGTCTACGTAAGGAGTTATAATAAATACTTCATCTTCTTTCTTTACCAGAGTCCCGTCAATTGTATAATTCCACACAAGCTTAAGTGTTCTATTTCTGTTTGTATACTGATAGGGAACATTAACAATATATGTCCCAGGATTATTTTCGTCCAAATACGGTGTCAAGGTTGCAAGCAACTGACTTGGACTAATTGAAGGATTTATGGCAGGATCTAGTGTAATATCATATAAAGCAACGGTTGGCATACTATCTGCATTTGCAACGTCGCCATTCCAAAACACCTTATGTGATATTGGTGATTGAGTGTTTATTAGTATCTCTGCCATTTAAGAGGCCTAGATTAGTTGTAGTACTCCTGGACTTCCTTTGGAGTTGCTAATCTAAAGCCCTCCTCCTTATCGAAAATTTTTTGAGCTTCATCTTTATGCATTGCTACGAATGGATGCTGCTTTGTAAACGTATAACCAATAATATCATACCTAAAGTTATCTCTGGTCATTCTTACTAGTACGGTGTCCTCTGGCTGTTCCGCCTTTGGATCAAACTTAGGCAAGATCTCAACTGACATATCTTCTTCTGCCTCTTCTTCCATTTTCTGAATGGTCTTGTTATATACAGACCAGGTTACGCCTTCTTCTGCAAGAGCTGCAATTATGTCGGCCTTATTCTTTAGGCCTTCTGTATCGACTGCGAAATCTTCTGCAATCTTCTTTATCTCAGATACTTTTAATGTCTCAAATGACATGTAAATCTCCTCATTCTACTTAAATCAATTATAGCATTGTTAAATTAAAATGAAAAGCCCCCAAAATTAATTGGGGGCTTTTCTTGCTGGTTAGCAATAATAATTAAATTATGATGCTACCTTAACGTTCTTAACAACGACCCAAGCGTCTGCCTGCTCGATCTGGACGCCAACACGAGTATACATTGTGTACTCGATTGAGTCCTTACGTGGCCAGAAGAAGCGGTAAACGGTTACGTCACGCTTGATACCAATAACTACGTTATTTGGGAATGTCAAGTGGATATCTCCATGGTTACCTGTCTCGCCTGTGTAATCGCCATCCTGTGCTTCAGGAAGTAGTGGGACTTCAACAATCGGAATACCGAATGCGAATGGAGCCACATAACCTGCTGGACCACCTAGAGGCTGTACGCCTTGTCCACGGATTACGCTTGAAGCGATATCCTGTGGAATTGTGTTGTTTGTTCCAATGCTGTTAGCATATAGGAAATCCTGGATCAGGTTTGAACCTGCCAAGAAGCGAAGGTCTGCACGACGTTGCTTGTACTTACGTGGAAGTGCCTTAAGAGCGCTGTTAAATACAGCACGGCTTACGCCTGCTCCTGCAGCATCGACAACATGACCGCTTGCCTTAGCCTTCTTTACAACACCATCAAACGCCTTGTATAGGTTGTCTGATGATAGTGATGTATTTCCATTAAGGACTACATCTTCAATATCATTACCTGCCTGTGTTGCCATCATGCGGGCGATGTGATCTTCTAGATCTGCACCTTCAATATTGTCTTCTAGAGACTCAGTTGAAAGCTCCCAATCTAGACGAAGCTTCTTTGTTGTTAGTGAGATCTTCGAGAAAGTAACAGCTGCGTTTGCACCTGTGTCGTCTCCTTCAGTTGCGAGCTTCATAAGCTTCTCGCCGACTGACATACGATCAATCTCAGTAGTATCTGCTCTCATTCGGACAGTACGTGCGACCTTACCGATTACGGTAGCGTCGAACATGTAGTCTAGGAAGCGAGCTGATTGTTCTGCATTGAGAAGACCACCGTTGCCAGCTTCCGCTGCAACATGTACTCCACCAGCAGTTGTATTTGAAGCAAAAGTACCAGTGGCTGTTGTGCCAGCTGCGATTGCTTTTTCTAATGTTTCATTGCTCATTGTATTTTTCACCTACCTTTTTAGTTAAAAATTTCATTCACGGAACCGAGGAAAGAACCGTTCCACTTTGATTTTTTGATTGTTACTTCCTGAGACCCGCCAAGGTCCGAGGACTTCTTAATTGCAGTCTCTGATTCTACTGCATCGACACGCTTTTCTACGCCATCAATCGTGTTCTTGATATTTTCTACAGCCTTTGAGAGTGCTGCATGCTGTTCTGCCAATTCTGAAATTCGACCATCTACGCTCTTGCTGAACGTTTCAACTGTATCTTTAATAGCTGAAACCTGTGCTGCATTTGCTTCTGAAGCCTTATTCAATGTCTCTGAGAAAAATCCCTTAAGATCGCCAAGCATCTTTGCAAAATCAGGTTCATCAACCATAACTTCTGATACGTCGGCTGCTTTTTCTAGAGTTTCGGCAGAAGCGTCTGTTGATTCTGCTGGTGCTTCTACATCTGCTGGTGCTTCTTCAGCAACAACTGGTGCTTCTTCAACAGGAGTTTCTACTACAGTCTCTTCGACTGCTACTGTTTCTGTATTTTCTGACACTTCATTACCTCCTTCTATGTCTGCCTGTTTTGCAATTTGTGTTTCAGGCAATGACAATCTTGACTTTTTATGTAAATCAAGAATCTTATCTATCTCTTTTGCTTTGTTAACATCGTTTGACTCTACCCATCCAATTAGTGTTGCAGGCTTACCTGTAACTGGGGAATCGTATGACGCTTCTGTTGAAATGAATACTGAATCAGAATCTGGACAGTAAAAAATATTTTCTGCTACAACTTCTGTTGCCATTCCTTTAAATACTAGTTGGCCGTTCATCTTCTGAACAGACAAGATGTTGCATAGCTCGTTTGCTGGTGAGTCAACTACTGACAACTCCATCAAAGCGTATTCCTTAATGAAGCGAACTGGCTTACCAGTTGACTTGTTAACTTCATTTTCTGAATCAATAATTTTTCCGCCGATTGAAAATCCTGCTAAAGTTCCATCAAGAACTTTCTCCCATGTATCTTGTGCGCCCTTTGAGATGTACGCATCTACATAAACTCCATTGTAAAATTCTTTTGTTAGTGGATCATAAAATGTTTCTGGTCTGAATGAAACCATTTTTCCAACTGCATTTGATCCGTGCATCTCACGAATGTTTCCACGGAAATTTTCGAATGCTTTTAGACTTGCTTCTGCTGAAACAACATCACCAGTCTGATCAAGATTATCTAGAGTTGCAAATCCTGAGACTGTTCTTTTTTCACGGTTGACTTTAGTGAATGGCACAGATAATGTAATATTATCGCCATACGAAGACCAAAGTGATTTATCAATGTTCATATGCTCAATTTTATAACGTTATTGTATATAAGGCAAATAATGGTTGAGTAGGGTCAGTCAACTTGTCTTCCGTCGCCCTGAGTATTTCTACCCTCCCCAGAAATATCTGGAGAATTTGCAGACCTTTCGGAATCTCTGGATCGAGTCTGTCCTGCCTGAGCTCTAACTTCTGCCTGCTCTTGTGGCTTTAATTGAACAACTTTATCTCCACCATCAATTGGGACCATGCCCATTCTAATTCTGACCTCATTAGGAGTAATTACCTGCATTCTCAAATAACGCTCATCTATTTTAGACTGGGTATCCTCGTCTGTAAGGGTAAGCTCATTAAATTTAAGAAGTAGGGCATCCGTCATTTCTTCAATAATTTTATTTAATTTCTTCTCTAAATTCATTTGTGCTGGACGACATACTTGTTCTCTAAATGTCTTATCGGCATCTCTAGCCACTGCCAAATTTACACCCTCTGGGGTTCCAATTTTATTAATTGGGACTCGGTGGGATAAAAGAATTTCGTCTCTATTTGATTTACGATATACGTTAAATGAAGACTCTTGTGTGCCAGCCTCAATTGGCTCCATCTTAAATTCAACCTTAGAATCTGGAGAATCTGGTGGAAGCGGAATATAAAGAGATCTGTGGTTCTTTCCTCTAAGTCCAACTTGGAAGAACTCCAACAATTTTCTTTCTGACTCTGTTGAAAGCTTGGCTCCCTTTACAGTAATAATATATCTTGGTACCGCTTTATTCTCAAAGTAGTCAAGGTTATACTTTCCAGCAAACTCGTTTCCAGCCATAGCATTTGAAGATGCTACGATATCTGGAATTCCGTAGTAGTTATTTGTGGGAGTATATTTCTTTAAGTGAATAATCTCATTTGGTCTCTCTAGTCCGCCATCAATCGGATTTGGTGTCTCTTGATCTCCAAAGTTACGGAAATAAACAGCCTTGCCATAAAGTAGTTGAATGAAGCCATCACGCAAACGACGCACACGCATTGTCTTTGCGGGGATATGTCCAATATATCCAATCTTGCCAGCAGATGTTCTACCGATTTCGATATACCCATTTCCTGTAGCCTCAACGTCTGTATAGGCTTTAATTAAAGTCTCTGTAAATGTTTCTTCTTCGTTACACTCTTCTAGCCAGTCATAAAGATCTTGACGTAAACGATTTAACTTACGACGTGCACGATCTAAAGCTTTATCATCTGTAATATTATCAAATGCTTCTTGTGTCTTTCTTGTCTCAACAAAATCGTGGCCTAGGCCTACGATATTGGAAACCTTTGCATTGATTGCTGAATAGTTGTATGGAGAAATTTCATAAATAGTAGAAAGATAATCTAAGTTGTAAGGAGGCTCAATGAGATCAAACATTGCATAGCCAGTAATTGCTTGTGCAAGCAAGTTCTGCTGTGTCTCAGTTCCTTCGATACCCTGGAATCTTTTCTGAAGATCACGATTCATCTTTCGTCTAAATGATGCACCTAGACCTGAAACCTTTGTTAGATCTTCTCCGCTAATTTTAAATGGGTCGGTACTCGTTGACTGTGTTGGTGTATTAAACTTCATCCAGTCTGCCATATTTGAAATGGCAATATCCTGAGAATCATCTTCTTCTATGTATTCAATCATTATTGTCCCTGTGCCCTTATGTTTTTAATTTCGTCTTTATAGTTACCAATATCCAATGGATCTGGAACTAGACCCCACTTTAGTCTTGCCTGTTGTTCTTCAAACTCTTCATCCGTAATCTTTCTACGGGCACTGAGAAACTTAGGCTGCCCTTCATAAATACCAAAATTTCTTACCTCTTTTGCCAAGGCTTCGATCCTGGACTTATTGTTTTTCTTTGAGGTAATAGACAGGAAGTTGCCTTCATCGTCACCAATCCAGCGACCATCTGGCATTTCCCAAACATAGATTCCTAGAGTTGATTCTTCTTCTAGAACCTTTGTGTTAATCTTATTGATATCCATAGTATTTTATTTTACCATTCTTTGCTGTCTAAGTCCATCTTTTTGTCATGCAATGTGACAAAATTAGATGCTTTGTAGCACAATCCAGTCATTATCATAATATACTGGGGCTGATTCTGTCATCTGTATAGCTGGATCGGCGGCTGAAATAGATGGTCTTCCGCAGTATAGGTTAAAATGAGTGTCTACATCTGATTGGCTAAAAGCCTTTTGATATAAAGATATGTTATTAAATAAAGCATTTACTGCACCATATAATGAATAATTAAATAGAATATCATCTGAAATTGGAGAAGCATAGACTATTACCACATGGTGCAATTGGCCAGCAGTGAATACATTTGAAATGTTTGTCTGAATAGTTTTATCTACATTGTTTACATAGATCTTGCTTATATTGGTTTTAGAGACCGTTCCGCTGTTCCGCCACGAATAGTTCGAGGCAGAGTACAAAGTGTCCGCTATGGAGCTCACAAGGCCGCTATCGGTCAATGTAGAGGGAGTGTAGAAGAACTCTATGGTGTTTATTAGGTTTTCTGTATTTAATTTAAATCCACCATCAATTGTAGTTCTAATTCCATTTGAGTAATGATTAATTAAAGGAGCATAATTTAATGAGCCCACGCTAAATTGATTATCAGAGGTTATTGCTGAATTTCCATTATCTGAATATATTACATATTCTCTATAAAATCTAATTGAAAAGAATGAGAGTCTTGGGAGGAATTTGCTGGCATCTGATGTAGACATTGTAATTCTAATATACAGTATTCCGCTGGATTCAAATGATCCTGTTTTATACTGAGGTATTGCCTGCCCATTTGCACATGCAACATAATTAGTTCCATCAACACTTGTTTCTACAGATATACCTAAGTCATTTCTCCACTCTATTTTTGAATTAGTAAGTCCGCTCTCGGTTGGAATAAAAATAAAGTCATCGATGACTAAAGATTTTGCTTCTGCCGTCTCTGTTTGAAAAAAAGAAATATACTTATTTTGTTCATCATAATATGTATTGCTATCTATCAACTCTTTCCAGTCTCTAGATATTCCATATGTGTATTCAAAATCTATTTTATTGTTTACGTCTGAGCAAGAGAACAGTAGGCCTCCGTCTGGATTTACTACATGGATTGGCTGAATGTAAAAGTTTGCGTCATTGTAATGTCTTAATATTGCTGTGTTTAAAAGACTGTATCTGTATACCGCTGGAGCATCTACAATAAAAGAATCTGAAGCATTTGAAGTAGGACCCACCTGTAATGAAAATGCTGAGTTTGTAAATCTAAAGTCAGACCCTATGGACTTTATTGCTACCTGCTTGCCATCAATAAATAGCTTAATAGAGTCTACTGAATATACACCAACTAAATGCATGGCTTTTTTAGAATAAGATACCGCCCACCTTACTTGCTCTAATTCTGAAATTTTGAATATAACGTCGCCATTTTCCCAAAACATCCCTATGTCGTTTGCAGCATCTGCAAATATAGTTGTTTCTGATGACGACTGAATTGATGGACTGATCCATACCTCTAAAGTAAAATCGTTATCCGAAGAGTATTTATTGGCTAAGCCATTTGAAACATTTGCCCCATAAAAATCTTTTGATGTTGGCAGGGTTATGTATGCTGTATTTGTTATCCTTGTTCCAGATCCGCCTCCTGGAATCAAAGGCAAACTGTTAGAAGAAGGTGATCCTACATACACTCCATTGTTTCCACATCCTGAATAATCAGATGCAATCGTTCCAGAAGTTTCATCTAATAGCCAAAATCCGATAGGATAATCTTTAATTACCTTAAGTTGGTAACTCATTTATTATCCTCCGACTTGTGCTTTTGTATAGCGAACAATAATAATCCCAGAACCGCCAGGACTTGGTAAATGAATATCTCTTGAGCCTCCGCCTCCGCCACCAGTGTTTATAGCACCAGCAACTGTGCTTTGATTATTATTAGCACCGTTTGCTCCTCCACCCAAGCCACCAAAACCAACTCTACCCGCTGTATTGTCAGTATTACAGCCTCCGCCTCCGCCTGCGTAATAATAATTACCACCAGATAGCTGACCAGTAGATGTTGCAGCTCCCATTGCATTAATTAATGCTGAAGTTGCACCTATGCCACCATTGCCACCAACATTGGAAGAACCATTTCCACCAACTGCACCAGCACCACCACCTCCGCCGCCTGCCCACGCACCAGAAATACCTTGACCGCCATTATTTCCTTGACCTATAGTTCCTGTTCCAAAATTTGTTTGTCCTGCGCCATCTGCTCCACCACCAGATCCACCATTTAAACCAGAATGACCTGAATAAGCTCCACCTGCACCACCACCAAGCGATGCTGCGAGTGAACCAAACTGTGAATTATTTCCGCTAGAACCTCTGTTAGTTATTGGACCACTAGAGTTATAACTTCCAATCGGGCCACCTGATCCTATCTCACAGTTATAAGATGCTGCATTTAAAGACTGATTAGTAAATACTTGAAGCCCTCCTGCGCCTCCGCCTCCGCCTACTTGCGCTCCCCCAGGTCCTCCACCAGCAACAACTAATATGTCACATGAAAGAGTGCCAGTTGTTGAAAAACTATTAGTAGAAGTAAATGTTCTATAATAATATGTCGAGTCGGAAGTTAATGTTCCGCCTGTAACAGTTGGTCCAGTTGATGCAATACTGAAAGATCTTGTAGCCAATGAATTAGCGCCATCTGATACAGAAACACTAAATGAGTAAACTCCAACTGGAGCATTTAATGTTCCAGATATTAATCCCGCTGATGATAAAGACAACCCATTTGGTAAAGTTCCTGATGTTACAGAATATGTCAATGCGTTTGACTCATCATCAGTTGCTGATAGCTGTATGCTAACATTTCCTGATGCATATGAACCAAGGGAGCCAGGTGATGTTGACCAAACTGGTGAATCATTAATATAAAACGCATCTGGAAGCAATCCGAATAAGTTTGAAGGGTTTGTTATCTTAATGTCATACGGTTCATAAGCAGTAGAAAGATTGCTGAATGTAACTGTAAGCTGTACTAGTGAATTATATATTGTGCTAGAAGCTTGATATTCTATCCCGTTTGTTCCTATAGCATATGCAATTGCGCCGCTGACAAAATTTGTACCTGAGATAATAAATGTTCCAGAACCTGCAGATTCATTATATATTCCAGTTGCGCTGGCTACTCCTGGAGTTTCCTGAACAATATTTTGCCATCCTGTTGCAGATGTATACAGCTCTAATCTTCCGATATCACCATTAAAGTATGGTTGACCATTAACTGGATTAGCAGGACGACCTGAAGTTCCTCCAAAAGGAATACCTGAGTTTGATGACTTTCTAATAGCCATTAGTCGAACCTCCATCCAAGCGTTGAGCCTGTATACATAAATATTGAACCTGATTGATCTACGTCAATTATAGCATCAAGTGTTTGTCCATTAATCTTGTTACCGTTTCTAGATATTGTAATGTTATTTGTAGCCGCCGTCCCAGATGCATCATATACTGCAATTGTATCTCCAAGGGCTGGGCTGGCAGGAAGAGTTAAGGTTCTTGCTGATGTTGTATCTACAAAATAATTATAATTTGCAGCCATTGTTATATTAGATGAAACTGCTTGAGATGTAGGGCCAGTAGGAATAGTTACACTATCTCCCAAATTAACTTGAGATCCATTAATAGTTAAATATGAATAAGGCAAAGCTGCGCCAACATTTTGCCATTGTGTGCCATCCCATACTCTAATTAGTTTAGCCATTATCCACCAACCGATGCCCTAGTATACTTTACAACAACTACACCTGATCCACCAGAACCACTTTGTTTACCCTGAAAAGCACTTGAAGATGCGCCACCGCCACCGCCACCATAATTAGCTGCTGCGCTTCCAGCGGTAACATATACGCTTGAGGCTGCTGCTCCATTTCCAGCATTAGCTCCGCCAGTTCCACTCGTAGCATTTCCAACTACTGGACTTCCAGACCCACCACCACCGCCACCATAAGATAAGCTTGATCCAGTTGAATTAAAAGTAGTTAATGTTGTAGCATTACCGCCATTACCTCCTGATTGGGCTGTTGGTTTTCCATCTTGTCCAGCAGAAGAAGTTCCTCCTCCGCCACCGCCGCCAGAAGCGTTGTTAACTGTTGAATTACCTCCATTGTATATACCCGCAGCTCCGTTAAAAGGAGTTCCGCTTGTAGTGTCAGCGTATCCTCCGCCACCTCCTCCAAAGGTTCCGCTAGGAGTACCAGAATAAGATCCGCCTCCGCCGCCACCTGCTCTAGCAACAACAAGTCCTGTTATTTCAGACACATTGCCATTGTTTCCAGAAAATCCTCCATCGCCTGCAGACTTAGCCGCTCCACCAGCTCCTACAACAATTGATGTGTTTCCGATAGGAATAGTTACAGTTCCAGTTAATAATCCACCTGCGCCACCGCCGCCTGCAGAACCGTAGTTACCTCCACTATATCCTCCGCCTCCTCCTGAACCACCAGCTCCTAAGCACAAGTACTGCATATCTATGGAACTGTTAGAAACCTGAAGGGTTCCACTAGAAGTAAATGTTCTATAATAATGTGTTGCATCGCTTGTAAGAGTTCCTCCACTTACAGATGGAAAGTTAGGAGTTACTGAATTACTTGCAGCGCTTGCTGCTGATTGTCCATTTGCATTTGTTGATCTAACTGTAAAAGTATAAGCAGTTCCATTTGTTAAACCTGTTACAGTAATTGGTGACGAGGCACCAGATGCTGTAATATTTCCAGGAGATGAAGTAACTGTGTATGATGTTATAGTAGATCCACCAGTTGCTCCTGCTGTAAAAGATATAGTTGATTGACCATTTCCACCTAAAGCTGTTACTGAAATTGGAGCTTGAGGAACTGTTGTTGCGGTAACTGGACTAGATGCAGAAGATGCAGCTGATGTTCCATAGTTATTTGCAGATGTAACAGTATAAGTATATTGTGTTGAAGATTGAAGTCCAGTTATTGTAATTGGTGAGGAAGAACCAGTTGCAGTATACGAACCTGGAGATGAAGTAACAGTATAAGATCTACCTAATATTGTTCCTGGTGTAAATACTACTGAAGCAGAACCGTTATTATATGGTCGATTAGATGGCAAGTTGGTAGCAGCTACTCCAGTTACAACTGAAGATATTCCTCCAACCTGCTCCCATCCAAAAGTTGGTCCTGAGTATATTTCAATAAATGCTGTTTGAGTATTTGAATATACGTCACCTATCGATGGAGAAGATGGGCGAGATGCTGTGTCTCCAATTTTAATTCCTTTATTTGCCTGAACATATGCTTGGGTAGCTATATCTGCTGTATTTGTAATACCATGAACAGATGTTGTTGCATTATTATGTGCAGAAATTGCAGCTGCTACCTCAACATCGGTTGCTGCGTCTGTTGGACCACTGAATAGATTCGCTATATCTCTAATTCTAGACATTATCCACCTACACTCGCTTTAGTGTAACGAACAATAATTATTCCTGATCCGCCAGAACCTCCAGTTGTTCTTGATGATTGACACCCGCCACCTCCTGAACCAGTAGAAGCGGCTCCAGATGTAGCATTGTTTGGATTAGCTCCATTACCTCCGCCGCCTAATCCTCCACTGCCTCCAGTATTATTAGATCCAGCTGCTCCTCCGCCTGCTATATATCCTGATTGTCCTAATGCTGAAACTGGCAACCAAGAGCTCCATGTATTTAATCCATTTCCTCCGTTACCGCCTGCTGAAGTTGAATAAGATCCAGCAGTTCCAGCTCCGCCTCCGCCGCCTCCGTTAAATGGAGTACTTGAATATCCAGCGGCGCCATTATTTCCATATCCAGTATAGCCAGAACCTGATGTTTGATTTGAAAGACCTCCTGCTGCATTATTAGAGTATGAATTTCCTCCTCCAGAACCACCTACCTTTCCAAAGGTACCAGAGTCTGCATTATCTCCGCCTCCGCCGCCTCCGCCTCCGTTAGCAGTAAATAATGATCCAAATGTGGAGCTGGTTCCAGATGCACCACTTGAATTTGCACCAGGCCCACCGCCTCCTGCGGTAATAGAATACGAAGATAAGCTCAATGATGTATTTGAAGCATAAACAACTCCACCCGCACCGCCGCCTCCGCCGTTATTAATTCCACCTCCAGCACCTCCGCCGCCAATCAACAAAATATCAGCAGATGGAGATCCAAATGTTGAAAGCATTCCGCTTCCAGTAAAAGTTCTATAGTAATATGTTGAATCAGAAGTTAATATTCCTCCAGATAATGATTTGTTTAAAGTTAAGCTAGTAGCAGAACTTGCAGCAGAATCTCCGTTTGAATTTACTGCTTTAATATAAATCTGAAAAGATTGTCCTACGGTTAATCCAGATGCTGGTATTGTAAGAGGGCTTGATGTTTGCGCTGGAGATAATGCTATATAGTTAATTCCATCAACAGAGTATTTATAATTTGTTATTGGTAATCCTCCTGTTGCGCCAGCAGTAAATGTTAATGAAATATCTGAAAAAGATTGTGTTGCAGTTCCTATACTAGGTGCTTGAGGAACTGTAGTGGCGTTTATAGAATTTGATGATAACGAAGCTGCAGATGTTCCAAAATTATTTGTTCCAGTAACAGTAAAGGTGTACGCTGTTCCTGGAGTTAAACCAGTAACAGTAATAGGGCTAGATGTACTAGATCCAGATATTCCACCAGGATTTGAAGTTGCAGTAAATGAATTTGGAAGCCCTCCTCCAGTATTTTGCGTAAAAGCTACAGTAGCTGCACCGCCAGTTGTTGAATAACTTCTTCCATTTCCAATATCTACTGCTGTTCCAATTGTTGGAATTGCCATAGGAGCAGAAGATGCATACCAGCCTCCAGATGTATAAATCTCTAAACATCCTAATGTTCCATTATAAAAAACATCACCAATTGATGGAGATGATGGACGATCTGCTGTAGTTCCTTTTGGAACTCCACCTAAACCTGATGCTCTTAAATCAGCCATTATGCCACCTTCCATCCATACGTGTTACCAGTAAATACAAGCGTGTACCATGAACCATTTACGTCAATGATAAAGTTTCCTGCATTTCCATTAATTAGTTTACCGTTTCGGTTTATAGTTATATTATACGTCGAAGCGTTTCCAGAAGCATCAAATACATCTATTTGATCATTTACTGATGGGCTTCCTGGAAGTGTTAAAGTAAGGGCAGAAGCAGAAGTTACAAAATATCTTCTTCCTGCTAAAAGTCCTGTGTTAACAGAAATAGGCGCTGAAATTTCTGTTTTCTTATTTGCTAAATATGATGTTATCTCAGACTGAGTATATGTATCAGTTGAATTAAGGTTTGTTATTGTAACTACTTCTACTATATCTCCGACTGCCGCCCCTGAAGATAATGTAACTGTATTTGAGTTTGATGTTGTATAGTCTGTTGTACGCAAAAGAAGGAGGCCATTAAAGTATACCTGCTCATATCCTTCTATAAATGTAACTGTTGTAGTAAATACTGTTTGTCCTGCCGTTGCAGTAAATGATTGACGGCGAATAATATTGGGGTCAAAGGAATCTGAATTAGAGTCTGACTCAATCCATATCTCACCTATAGAAGGAGATGCAGGAGCATTATCTTGATACTTTGCGCCAGATACTAAGTCTGCAAGTGTTGTTGGGGTATATGTTGAACCAGATGCTGAATATAGAACTTGTCCAGCATTTGGAGAAGTTGTTGTTCCAGTTCCGCCATATTGTGTTGCTAAATTTGTATGGGAATCAACTGTGTGGCCCTCGGCTATTAAAACGCCAGATGCATTAGTTAGGCCTGCTACGACAAGCTTATTCTTAACCTTAAAGTTTTTATCTGCCAACTTGGTTCACATATCCCCTAATTGTTTATTACTTAATTATATCAGAGTTTAATTTATCCGCCAACAGATGCTTTAGTGTATCTGATAATAACTATACCTGATCCACCAGAACCACCATCATTTCCTGCTCCTGGGAAAGATCCTCCACCGCCTCCGCCACCGCCAGTATTAGCGGTTGCGCTTCCTCCAACAGCTGTCGTGTCACCTGAAGAAGTCATTCCTTTTGCTCCGAAACCGCCACCGCCTAATCCTGCGGCAATCGTGCTACTTGTGTAGTTAGATCCACATCCTCCACCTCCACCGCCTGCAAAGTAATAGTTGCCAGAGCTTAATTGTCCAGATGAAGTTGCGGCACCCATTGTATTTATGACTGCGTTGTAAAAACCAATTCCTCCTGCGCCTCCTTGAGCGCCGCCTGGAGAATTTGATCCAGCGGCACCAGCACCACCACCACCTCCGCCTGCAGCTGTGCTTCCAGAAGCATCACGTCCAGATCCTCCGTTATTTCCATAACCACCACTAGCTGATGCTGGCTGTAATCCAGAACCTCCAGGAGATCCTACGGCATTATCATTATTTGTTGTATTTCTTTGTCCACCTCCACCAGAACCACCGCTATTTCCTGGGCTTGGCCCAGCCATAGAAGCTCCGCCTCCGCCGCCTAATGCTATTTTTCCATTAAATTCTGTATTAGTACCATTAGAAAAAGATGGAGCGGCTCCTCCTCCTATTGAAACATTATACGTTCCCGAAGACAATGTTGTTGTAGCTATTATTAATCCACCAGCTCCGCCACCGCCACCGCCAGAAGTTCCCCCTGATGCTCCTCCGCCAACCATTAGATAGTCGCAAGAAATTGACTTACCCTGTACTATTAAATTATTAGTTGATGTAAATTTTCTATAGTAATAGGTTGAGTCAGAACTAAGCGTTCCTCCAGTTACGACAGAAACTGCAATAATTGTAATGCTAAAACTTCTAGATACAACGGTATTGCTGCTATCGGATGCTGTTACAGTAAAAGTATATGTTGTATCAGAAGATACTATTGCAGGAGTTCCTGAAATAACTCCAGTTGATGAATTTAGTGATAGTCCTCCTGGCAATGATCCAGCAGAAATAAAATATGTTATGGGATTACTTTCTTGATCTGTTGCTGCAACCTGTACGCTTAACGGAGAATTAGCGCTAAATGATCCTAAAAGTCCAGATGGTGTTGACCAAACTGGCGAATTATTTACATAAACAGCATCATTTAGTAAACCATAAAGGTTTGAAGGATTTACTACCTTAATATCATAAGGTTCATATAATGGAGAAAGCGCACCGAATGTTGCTGTTATTTGAGTAATTGAATTAACTATAGTTGTAGATGATTGAACCTCGGCGCCGTTTGAGCCCACCAAGAATGCTCCTGCACCACTTATAAAATTAGTTCCAGAAATAACTAATTCGTTCGAAGTATTTGATTCAAGTACCGAACCAGTATATGATAAAACTGAAGGAGTTTCTCCAACAATATTCTGCCATCCAGTTTCTGTATAAAGCTCAAGCCTAGACACCTCGCCATTAAAATACGGTTGGCCAACAGAAGGGCTTGCTGGTCTAGCTGCATTGTTTCCATAAGGAATTCCGCTAGAACTCGATGATCTAATTGTCATTATATAAATCTCCATCCATAAGTTGAGCCCGTATAAACAAGCGTATTTACTCCGCCGTTAATATCTATAATAGCATTTTGTACTGTACCATTAATTTTACCACTATTTGAATCTATTGTAATATTGTTTGTAGCCGCCAAATTTGAAGCATCATAAATTGTAACTTTATCTCCTAGACTTGGAGATGCTGGTAATGTTAGTGTTCTAGCAGCAGATGTATTAACAAAATATTCTGTTCCCGCCACCATTGTAATATTTGAAGATACTGCAACCGATGTAGTTTCTGGTACTGGAAGGGCAGTAGCAAGTGTCTTCCACTCTGTTCCGTCCCAAACATTAATAGTATTACTCACCATGCTCCTGCTTTCTTAGCATCTCTAAATATTCAGGGTCTACTCCAGAAATATTTTTGCTAATTATTTCAGAGTAAGTAAACCATCTTGGAGAAGAGATTCCAGTTTCTTCATCAAGCACCCATTCCATTAATCTATCTGTAGTCATATTTATGCAGTCTTAGTAACTGTAAAGTTATAGACTCTTCCTCCCATGCTAGTTGCACTTGAACCATCATAAATTTGCCAATTTAAATAAACAACTTGAGAAGAAGCAACAGTAAATGTTCCAGTTTTTGTAATTTGCGTGTTTAATGGATCTCCTGGATTTTGAGAGTGAACAATTAAACTTTTAGAGCTTGTTCCAACTGCATAACAATCCATTCCGTCGTGAGAAGATCCTCCAGAATCCCAAAACAAATACTGTGTTCCAGAATAGCTATAAGTTCCTGCTGGAATTGGGTTTCCATTGTTCAAAGTATATTTAAATGAGGCTGTTCCTCCTAAAGAATATCCTGCAGCGCCACCATAGTAAGATCCTTGATTAGAACATGTCCAGCTAGGAGTTCCAGTAGTAGACAGACTGCTTGTGTTATCTGTCCAAACTGTATTAACATTTGTATATCCAGATCCTCCAGATACTGATTCTCCAGTATAAGGAGCAATTGTGGTTACACTGCTACTTGCAGCGCTTGCTGCAGACTGACCATTTGCATTTGTTGCTCTAACTGTAAAAGTATATGCAGTTCCATTAGTTAAACCTGTTACAGTAATTGGTGACGAAGCACCAGATGCTGTAATATTTCCAGGAGATGAAGTAACTGTATATCCAGTAATTGATGAACCACCAGTAGCATTAGCAGAAAATGCAACAGTAGCCTGAGCATTTCCTCCAGTAACAGATGTAATATCTGGTGCCTGTGGAATAGTAGTTGCAGTAACTGCGTTAGACGCAGAACTTGCAGCAGCAGTTCCATAATTATTTGATGCAACTACAGTGTATGTATATTGTGTTGAAGACTGCAAGCCAGTTATTGTAATTGGAGAAGATGAGCCAGTTGCAGTATATGCTCCTGGGCTAGATATAATTGTATATGTTTTACCAAGGATTGTTCCTGGAGTAAATGATATTGATGCCGCCCCATTATTGTATGCACGAGATGTTCCAGTATTTGTAGCAGTGACTCCTGTTACAGTTGAAGCAATTCCACCAACTTGTTCCCAGCCAAAAGTGGGACCTGAATAAACTTCAACAAATCCTGTTTGAGTATTAGAATATAAGTCGCCAAGGACTGGTGATTGAGGTCTGGATGCTGTATTTCCTTTTTTAACAGCTACTGCATTAACAGCAGAAGTAACTTCAGAATCTGAAGATAAGCTTGATGATGAAGAAAATGCACTTCCTAGGTCTCTAGCTCTAGACATTAAAAGGTTACCGTTCCTGTTCCTGCTGTAAATCTATAAACACGATATCCAGTACGAGTTGGCTGATCATAAGTTAATGTCCCAGATATATTTGAAATAGCTGGATAAATATTGGGGTAAGCAATAATGACTACTCCAGATCCACCTGCTCCTCCATTTATGCTTAAAGATCCAGCATTTCCTCCATTTCCAGTATTAGCTGCTCCAGAAGTATTGCCTCCTGTAGCTCCGCTTGCTTGGCCATTACCTCCAACTGAATATGTTACAGATGAACCTGTAATTGACGAGCTAACGCCACTTCCTCCTGCGCCTCCAGAGGTATTTGTGACACCTACTGAACCAGCACTTCCTGCGCCTCCTCCGCCATTTCCTGCATTTACTGGATTACTATTACCTAGTCCTCCTCCTGCAAAACCCTGGTTGGCTGTTCCAGCTGCGCCTGCATGTGTTCTAGTTCCGCCTCCGCCTGAACCACCAGAAAGCGGAGCTCTTGAAATTCCATCTGCATAGCCACCTCCACCTCCGCCGCCAATACTTGTAATATTATGGAATACGCTATTGCCTCCACTTGATCCTGGACCAGTAGTGCTAGCTCCTCCAGAAGCACCGTTTCCTCCCTGACCAACAGTAATAGTGTAATTAGTAGTTCTGTTTACTATAATCGGAGATTCCAAAACTCCGCCTCCGCCAGTTGCTGTTACTGTAGACCTCATTCCTCCTGCGCCTCCGCCTGAAGGGTCGTATCCAACTCCTCCACCGCCTCCGCCTGCTACTACTAAATAGTCTACAGGAATTAAATATTTTGAAGTAATGCTAAAAGTTCTTGGTACTACATTTACTCCGTCAGAAGCATTTATTGTAAATGTATAAGTTGTATCAGATGTTATATCTGGTAAAGTTCCAGTTATAGATCCTGAAGAAGAGTTAAGGGTTACTCCAGAAGGCAGAGTGCTTCCTGAAGCTAAAGAATATGTTATTGCAGTTGATTCTGGGTCTATTGAAACTGCAGACAAATTAATGGTGACTTGCTCATTAAATGTACCTAAAGAACCAGCGGCAGTTTGCCAAGCGGGACTTTGATTCACATTAACCGCATCTGGCAAAAGACCAAATAGGTTAGAAGAATTTGTAACCTTAAGATCGTAAGGATCGTTTAAATAACTAAGTCCAGAAAATTGTGCTGTAATAGACACTATTGAATTTACTGTTGTCGATGAAGCTTGAACCTCTACACCATTACTTCCAACTAAAGATGCAATTGCCCCTGATGTAAAATTTGTTCCTACAATTTCAAGTGTCGCAGTTCCAACTGCTCCTAAAGTTGTTGTAACCGATACAATTCCTGGAGTTTCTGACACAATATTTTGCCAACCAGAAGTTGTATATAGTTCTAATCTTTTTTCTTCGCCGTTAAAATATGGCTGTCCTATTAGTGGATTTGATGGTCTTAGAGAATCTCCTCCAAAAGGAATTCCTCCAAATTGTGATGTTCTAATATCTCCCATTATCCAACCTTCCATCCATATGTAGTGCCAGTATAAAGTAATGTATACCATCCACCAGCAGTATCAATTATTAAATTACCAGTACCGCCATTTATTTTATTTCCGTTACGGGCTACAGTTATATTATACGTGGAACTGTTTCCTGAAGCATCTAAGATTTGAATCTCATCATTTAATGAGGGGGAAGATGGAAGAGTTAATGTTAAAGCAGATGAAGAATTAACATAATATCTATTTCCAGATACAAGGTTGGTATTTGTAGATATTGATAAATATGGACTTGGGTTATATGAGTTAAGGTTAGTTATTGCTAATATCTCTACAAGGTCGTTTACCTCTGCCGCCGCTGTTAAAGTAATTGTACTTCCAGAAACTAAATAATCTGCAGTTCTTTGCAAAAGAACGCCGTTAAAATAAACTTGCTCATATCCTTCTGCAAATGGGTTTGAGGCAGTATATACAGTCTGTCCAGCAGTTGATACTATCGTAGTTCTACTAATAATATTAGGATCAAATGACTGTGTTGTTGCCGCTGTATTTATCCATACTTGTCCAGGAACTGGACTTACTGGAGCAGTAGAAGAATATATAATTTCATTTGGAACTGTTGTCCAAACAGGACTGGTTCCATCAGAAGAAAGCATTTTACCAGACGCAGAAGACTGTACTGGAAGCAATGCATTTAAAAGATTAGATAAAGATGTTTGTCCTGTTCCGCCTTGATCTGCGGGTAAGGGTTGTGGCAGACTTAATCCAGTCTTAACCTTAAAATTTTTATCTGCCACAACTACCTCACAATTTTATTTTAGTATTATTCTGCTGGTGGAACAAACTCAACCCATGAGGTTGAGTCTTCATCCCACGTAAAGAACTTTCCTTCTTCTACAGGCATTGGTACTGGAGCATTCCAGTTGCATGTATCTTCGTTCAAAACCCATGAAGCAAAAGGCTTTGGTGGAATGAAGGCATCTCTTTCGAAATCATATGTATATCCGATTCCAGCGTAATTTTTTCTAAATGGGGTACCGCCCAGTGTATGGACTCCCGCTTGTGTGTTATATGAGGTTTTTAGCCAAGTTCCGCCTAGACCTAAGTCATCGGCAAGGAATTCCTGTCCTCTGTGCTCCTGATCGTCTCCGACCACAAGAACACGTGTGACGATATTGTTCTCGTCGATTTCTGCAAAATGTGCCATGTTATTTCTCCTTTTAGAAATTGTATTCTTATTTTACCATTTGGCAAATAATAAAGCTATATTACTTTAAATAACGTACTATAATAATTCCTGAACCACCTGCACCAGAAGTTGCAGCTTGTGCTCCTCCGCATCCGCCACCGCCAGTATTGGCCATTCCATTTATGCCGCTTGATCCTCCGCCACCACCATTTGAATTTGCTCCACTTGATCCGCCAGTGTATGACCTTGATGCAGCTCCTCCTCCAGCATAAAAAATAGTTCCGCTGACATTATGTCCAGTTGATGTTGCTAATCCCCAAGATGAGTATGCAGAAGATCCGCTACCTCCAGTACCACCAGTTGTTCCAGAGTTATTTCCTCCTGCAGCGCCTGCGCCTCCTCCTCCACCTCCAGCGTCAATAGGTGGATATACGGTTATACATTGTCCACCAGGATTTCCCTGACCAGGAGTTCCAGCGCCTCCAGCAGATCTATTATATCCAGCTCCTCCGCCACCTGAGCCTCCGCTATTAGCTGCTCCATATCCAGAGCCTCCGCCGCCTCCCTTTACCAATGTAAGAGATCCAAACTGAGAGTCTGTTCCATTATTACCCTGTGCATTAGATACTGCTGGGCCACCTCCACCTACGCTTGCTAGATAAGTTCCAGCAGATAATGTTTGACTAGTAAATCCCAATAAGCCTCCAGCTCCACCGCCGCCTCCTGTTTCCCAGTTTGTAGAAGACCCAGAACCTCCGCTGGCTCCTCCAGCAACAACCAATATATCTGCGTTAAGAGATGAACCAGATACAACTAAATTATTAGTAGACGTAAATGTTCTATAGTTATATGTAGAATCAGACGACAGTGTTCCACCAGTAACAGTAACTGATGCTGGGGTAACCGAATTAGATGAAGCGCTTGCTGCAGATATTCCATTTGCATTTGTTGCTGTTACTGTAAACGTGTATGCAGTTCCATTGGTTAAACCTGTTACAGTAATTGGTGACGAAGCACCAGATGCTGTAATATTTCCAGGAGATGAAGTAACTGTATATCCTGTAATGGATAAACCACCAGTAGCGTTAGATGTGAATGCAACAGATGCTTGTCCGTTTGTTGCAGATGCTGTTCCGATAGTAGGAGCTTGCGGAACAGTGGTAGCAGTTACGCCTGTTGAGGCGGAACTTGCAGAAGATGTACCAGTATTGTTTGTAGCAGTAATTGTATAAGTATATGATGTTCCTGCGGTAAGTCCAGTTATCACAAACGGACTAGACGTTGAAGAAAATGTGGCAGGAGATGTTGCTGGACTTGGGGTAATTGTATATCTTGCTGGAAAACCAAATGTCTCAGCTGCAGGGGTAAATGCAATAGACATTTGTCCATTATTATACGGTCTATTGGCTCCTTGATTTGTTGCAACAACTGAAGTTGGTGTTCCTGGAGCAATAATATTAGTTAAAACATACCAAGCACCGTCTTGATAAATTTGTAGTGCCCCTATAGTTGTATTGAAATAAATAAATCCATTGTTTACTGCCGTCGGTCTATTTGCAGTCGTACCTGATGGATATATAAATCCTTTATTAGATGAATTTGCTGTCATTAGAAAGTTATACTCCCAGTTGATGTAAATTGATATATATGCACTCCAGCAGAAGGATTTGAATATAACGGAGATCCACTAGTTGAAGATGCTGCTATTGGGCACCTTAATACAACGAATCCAGATCCTCCATTTCCACCAGACTCAATTCCAGCTCCACCGCCGCCTCCTGAGTTTGTTGCTCCAGAATTACCATTACTATTTCCTCCTGCACCAGCTCCACCGCCGCCTGCGCCAGCTGCTCCTCCATTAGAAGATCCGTTTCCACCGCCGCCACCTGCATACATAATAGAAGAACCAGTAATAGAAGAAGACAATCCGCTACCACCTGCTCCACCAGAAGAATTATTTGGAGCTCCAATACCAGCTGAACCAGCACCGCCGCCACCGCCGCCTGCGCCCTGATCCATGTTACCAGCTCCACCATTGTATCCTTGACCAGCTGTGCCTTGTCCGACTGTACCTATTGCCTCGCTTGCTCCGCCTCCCGAACCGCCATTTTCTGCTTGTATCCATCTAAATGGGCTAAACGCTAGCCCTTCACCAAGACCTCCGCCTATTGAGATTAATAAATCATTTGCTCCAGATGATATTTTTGAACTTATTCCACTAGTGGGGCTTGTTTTTAAGGCACTACCGCCGCCTCCAACAGTAACAGTGTAAGAAATTCCACGTTCAAATGTAATCTTTGACTCGGCAGCAGAATTTCTTCCAGAAGTTCCAAACGATGTTCTAAATCCGCCTGCGCCTCCACCTGCTCCACGGTTTCCATTAAATCCTCCACTCGCAACATCTCCTGGACCACCTGCGCCTCCACCTGCAATAACCAAAAAGTCTGCTAAGACAGCGGAGGCAGGGGTAACTGAATTACTTGGAGAAGATGCAATAGAGGTTCCATTTGCATTTGTTGCTGTGACCGTAAATGTATAAGCAGTTCCATTTGTAAGACCTAGTACTGTAATAGGAGAAGAAGATCCAGTTTGAGTTAAATTTCCTGGACTTGAAGTAACTGTATATAATGTAATTGCAGATCCGCCAGTTGCATTAGCTGTAAATGTAACAGATGCCTGTGAATTACCAGAAGTAGCTGTTCCAATAGTGGGAGCTTGCGGAACTGTGGTGGCAGTTACTGGAGAAGATACTGTTGATGCACTAGTAGTTCCAGCAGAATTTGTTGCAGTAACACTATAAGTATATTGTGTGCTTGACTGTAGACCTGTTACAGTAAGTGGGCTAGATGTTCCAGTGGCTGTATATGAACCAGGGCTAGATGTAACTGTAAAGCTTGATGGAGCCCCGCCAGTTTCTGTAATTGGAGTAAATGCTACAGATGCAGCACCATTATTATATGGACGATTTTCTCCAGTATTTGTGGCAACTACTGTTGTTGGAACACTTGGAATAACTACTGATTGCAATGCATACCAGGCACCATTTTGATATACTTGAAGTGATCCAATTGTTGTATTATAATATGTAGAACCTGCTACAGGATTTGCTGGTCTTTGAGCAGTAGTTCCAGATAAGTATTTAAATCCATTGATAATAGAATAATTAACTGGCATCAGTTAACCGCCCAGCCATAAGTTGATCCAGTATATGCCAAATATACAACAGCAGCATTTGAATCAATTATTAAATCTTGTATCGCTCCCTGTACCTTATTGCCGTTTGAAGCAACTGTAATATTGTTAGTTAAAGCATTATTTGCAGCATCGTATATAATTATTTCATCCCCAAGAGCGGGAGACGCTGGAAGTGTCAGTGTTCTAACAGATGCAGTGTTTACAAAATATTTTGTAGACGCTGATAAAGTTATATTGCTTGATACTGCAATACTGGCAAATCCTACTGTTACTGTTGTGGTATCGGATACAGAATTATCTGTAAATGTTCCGCCGACTATATTCAATATTCGACGTGGGGTTACAGAAACTCCATTATTTTGAACTAATTGATTATATAGCTTTGCCCAGGATACGTTTGTTCCATCTGACTGAATGGTATAATTTATCGTAGATCCGTTTTGAAGGGGAAGAAGAGCATTTAATGCATTATTGCTAGATGTTTGTCCAGTTCCTCCAGCGGAAATTGGCAAAACTGTAGAAGACGAAATGTTTCCATTTGCATCTGTTGTTAGAATTGCCGCTGAAGTAATCGGGAGGTTTAGTCCAGATTTAACTTTAAAGTTTTTATCTGACACTTAGCCTCCTTATAGTTTAACTTTGCTAAACTTTACTGTTACATTTGTACTTGATGCATCTGTTACTGTTGCTTGAAGAACCGCATCTGATCCTGATGCAATTGCTGAAATTACTACTCCTGACATTGTTCCACCAGTTTCTGTAATTGCAAACTCTGTCATATCAACAGATGTTCCATCAGTTTGTACAAGAACCTTAGATGTTCTAACCTTTGACCCCTGCTTAAGAGACAAAACATACTCAGCAGATGTGAATGTGCTTAGCGCATTTGTATCTACAGATGTTGTTGTATTTGCAGATAGTGTAGCTGTTCCTCTTATAATTGGTGCAGCCGTCCAGTCAATTCCAAGTCCTGGTACTCTAAATCTAGTTATAGATGTATTTCCTAGTGTTATTTCATTCGAAACGGTTGCAGATGATGCTGCGCTATCTGAACCGATAATTATATTATTTGAACCAGTGGTTAGGTCAAATCCAGAATAATATCCTACAGCAACGTTATCATCTCCATCAACCTGATAAAGGCTGTATGTACCATAAGCTGAATTTCTGCTTCCGACAGCTGTTCCGTTTTGAGCATTGTATCCAACTGCTGTATTTTTATTTCCGCTTTCATTGATTTCCATTGCCTGAGAACCAATTGCTACGTTTTGTCCTCCAGTTGTGTTATATGAAAGAGCGGTATATCCAATCGCAATATTTTCATTACCAGTTGTATTATCTGGTAGCGCTATTGAACCAATTGCTATATTATAAACTCCATCAGATGTTGTGTTAAATGATCCATATCCCAAGCCTAGGTTCTCGTTAGCAGTATCAAAAATTCCATATACTGTTCCTAGCGTAGTAGGAGTAGCGGCTGACGTTACAGGAACAACTGCCCAAGAAGCCGTTGTTCCATCTGTAGTTAAATATTCTCCAGCGTTTCCTGTTTGATCTGGAAGACTAATTGGAGCTGCTGCCCATTCGATCCCATTTGTTGCAGAAGAATTAGCTGTGAGAATGTATCCATTTGTTCCAACTGTTAGTTTAGCTGGAGTATTGTCCGCTGAAGCTACTAGAAGATCTCCCTTAGCGTCAAATAGCGACTCATCAACCTTGCCATCTAGCTGAGTTTGAATTGCTGAAGTTACTCCATCTACATAGTTTAGCTCTGTAGCGGTTGCTGTAAGAACCACGTCTTCATTAATCTTAGGGCTTGTTAAAGTCTTATTTGTAAATGTTTGAGAGGTAGAAAGGTCTGCTGTAACTGCAGTATTAATTGATAATGTACCAGCAGTTGCTTCTTGCAAACCATTTCCTGCAACTACCACCTGCCCAGCATTAAACTGAATGTAGCTAATATTAGTTGACCCTATTGTAATTGTACCTTTTGTATTTACAATAAATCCGTATCCTGCTTGACCACCGTTTTGAATAAAGCAGAAGTCTCCATATGCAATTTCTCCAGCAGGAGAGTTATCTGCATCTGTAGCACGAGTAAGAACCCATGAACCACTTGGGTCTCCATCATCTGTCAAGACATAAAGACCGTTTTCAAAACCATTAGACTGGTTTTTTACAAGTACTCTCTCTTGCTCTGCAACTGTGTGAGTATCAATTTGCGGGAATGTTCCAGTTCCAGTAAGAGTTGCTCCTACTCCAGAAGTTCCATTATTATACGTAGCAGTTAAATTAGTAGTTGTTGCTGCATGTGCTGGTGCATGAAAGTTTAATCCAGCTGTAGTATTATCTACATAAGCCTTAGTTGCAGCATCTGATGCTGCTGTTGGAGTGGCTAGATTTGTAATCTTATATGAAGCCAAAGATACATCTGCTGTTGGAACACCTACTGAATTTAGTGTAAATTCAGAAGGATCTACAGATATTGCACCTGTTGAGTCGTCATAATCTAATCCATTACCAACTGCATTTCCAACCGCATCTTGTGCTTCTTCATTTGTATATCCTGGAGCGGCTGCAAGACTAATTGAGTTAGAGTTATCATTATATGTTACTGTTATGTTTGTATGAGTTCCTGCAGCTAATGCAGCTGCGGCAGCATCTTGTGCCAACTCATCTGAAAAATATTTATTTGTTGTGCCTTCTGCAACGTCATCGGTATCCAATGTAAGGCTACCGCCTAGCGATACAGAGTTTGTATTAATAGTTACAGAAGAGTTTGTAAGCTTATTGTTTGCAATAGAACCAGCAAGCATTGTATTTGTTACAGAGCCAGTATCTCCTGTGGTAACTACTGTTCCGCTTACATCTGGGAAAGTAATTGTTCTATCTGCTGTTGGCTGTGTAGCTGTTAAAGTTGTTGTATATGAATATGTGCCATCATTCCAAAGAATAATAGAATCTTCTGGAATTATCAAGTCTCCATTTGAGTCTAATTCTGCTGGGCCTCCAGGGTTACCCTGATCTGCAGCCAAGATGTAATCATTTAGGCTATTTGATAAACTAGATGGGGTGATATTTGCATAATTTGTAATCTGAGTCCATGTGCTTGAACCATTACCTATTTTAAACTTAAGGGTATCTGTTTCAATACCAACTTCACCTGCACGAAGAACTGGATTTGCTGAAGTCCAATTTGCGGCGGTGTCTCTACGTAACTGAATTCTAATTGCCATTTTTTATGCTGCTCCTCCGTCTATTATATCATTATCTGGTGCTGATGCATAGGAGGTACTTGCGGTGCCACCGTCCATAGACACAATGTAATTTAAATCTGAAACATATTGACCATATTCAACATGACGGACAAGTCCATCACCCGCATAATGCTGGTGGTCTAGTAATTCTTTAGGTCCTGCAACGTCATACCAGATGTTGCCGTTATAAACCTTTATTGTATTCTCAGAAGAGTCAAAATAAACTCTTCCCTGTGCTGGTGATACTGGAGCATCTGATAAAACCTCAAATGAATTTGAAGTTCCTGTTCCACCACCGCCACCTGATCCAGTTAGCAAAGACCAAGTTGAACCATTGAATATCTTTAATGCGCTAGAGACTGTATTGTAATAAATCTCTCCAGCATAGGTTCCAATTGGATCTGTAGATAATGCTGGTGGAGCAATTGTTGTCTTAAATTGCTTTGCCATGATTACCCTACAATGACTACTCTATATTGATCTGTCTCAGGTGCTTGTGTAAATCTTAATGTAATATTATTTGAGTCTGTATGCTCAACATCTGTCTCTACTTGAGCATAAGGAGTTCCATTTTGATAAACATGAACTGTAATATCTCTTGTAACTAATCCATGATTAATTACATAAGACAATGAAGTTCCATCTCCAACACTATATGCTAGCTTACGAACTCCATATCCATTTGATGAGTCTAGTGTTACTTTACCAGTTCCATCAAAAACTATTCCAGTTCCATTATTTATTCCAAGTCCAGAAGCTGTTACTTCTAGCCCATCTGCTGTGTTGACCTTTACCTCAATAGCACCGCCTGTATTTATAAGGCTTGGATTTCCTGAAGTTGGTGTAACATCTGCACTGAATACGCTACCATTTAAGGTTAGTCCAGCTCCAGCTAAATATGTTCCAGCTCCTGAGAATTGAGTAAAGCTGATTGAGCTTACTCCAATTGTTGCTGGCTTTAAAGTTTGAACCCAACCTGTTTTTGCATACACATCTCCAGATGAAACGAAGATGAAGTCTCCACTATCAACTTCTGCCGCTGTGTCGAAGTCTGTTGCACGAAGAGGTCCACCAGTTGTCTGAACAACATAAATACCATTTTCAGATAAAGTTGTTTGTCCATTAACAAGAAGTCTCATTCCTGCTACAAGAGTTACGCCGTCAACAACATCTCCAGCTTCTAGATCTGTCGCAATTGTTACGTTTTGTGAAACATATACGTCTGCTGCCTCATGAATATGAAGTCCTTCAGAAACCGCATCTACATATGCCTTATTAGCTGCATCTCCAGAGTTAATAGGAGAACCTAGGTTCGTGATTAGCTTTCCAGCTGCATCAAGATTTGCTCCTAGAGATGTTCCAGTGTCAAGTTTCTTATTTGTAAGTGTTTGTGTGCCAGAATTTGTTGTTACAGTAGAATCAATATCTACTGAGAGTGTTCCTGATCCGTCTGTATAGGTAACGTCAATTCCTGTACCGCCAGAAATTAAATTACCAGCGATATCTTCTACTCGCTCTGCATTTAAAACAACATTTCCAGTTGTTACTGTAAAGTCTGTTGAGTCAAAGCTTGCAATACCCTTATTTGAAGATGTTGCGTCTTCTGCTGAAATCTTAAATGTATCTACGCCTAAATGTTCTGCGATAGCAACATCGATTCCTTCTTCTCCCATGATTCTAAATGACTCATTGAGAATATTAATAGATCCTGCTGTCGAATCACCGAGCATATTCAATGTTGTTGCTACATCAGCTTCTCCAGCTGCAGTAATACGACCTTGAGCATCAACTGTAAATGTAGGAATTTTTGTTCCAGATCCATAGTTTCCAGCTGTTACTGCTGTGTTGTCAAGATCTATTGTTAACTTGCCAGCTGTATCATTATAGGTTTCTGTTAAACCAGTTCCGCCTACAACTGTAGAAGCAATTACGTCTTGAATAACCTCTGTGGAGCCAGACATTGGCATCCATGGACCATTTGGTGATGAAAGTCCATTGTAATAGTACATTACATTTTCTGCTGTGTTGTAATAAATCTGTCCAGTTACTGGAGCAGACGGAGCATTTGTTAGCCCCTGAATTCTAGCATTCTGAAGCTCATTCTTATTCAGATTGATATCAGTTACAAATAATCTTGCCATTTTCTATTCTCCCTTAAGACAGATATGCTGTCCCACCGAATGGTTGAGCCATTGTCAGTGTAATTTGATTAATACTATTATAGTCTATCCCTGTTTCTAATATGTCTCCAGCGCTATTTTTGACAGTAACATTTGGGTTGTACCCCATATTATGAATAATCTGAAGAGAATAATAGCTTCCAGCATTTTGAACCTGAGAAATTGAGAACGGGTAGGTTAAGGTACTCGTGCTCAAAAGGTAATTGGTTGCTCCAGTCCAAGTAGCGTCGTTTGGCTTAGGGCCATAGAATCTCGTGGTTTGTTTATCGTAATAAAAATCTCCCTCAAATCCTAGGTTGTCCGCTGGGACACCATTTCCATTGAGAATAGTTCTACCTCTAGGTCCCTGTGGTCCTGGGGTATTCAAAAAGACTTTATTTACTTGCTCTGTTACAACTACTGTTGGATTATTATTATTGTTATCAATTGGCATTAAATGGTTACCGATCTGCTCAATGTTATGAATCCTTCAAGCAACTTAACTTTATTAAGATTGCTATCCGTAAGCATAAGGTCATATGAGGACTTTGGATAGAATAATTTGTTAGTCTGTGTCGGAGTCATCTTAATAGTTAATTTGCCATTAGGCTCATCTATTGTTATTCCGCCAGCTGGTGAAGAAAGACTGAAAGCTAATTTACTTCCACCCTTTGTGTCACGCACCTGCAATTTTGCGGAACAGTTTAAAAGATCGATTGGAACGCCGTTGTTATCTTTATACTCAACGGTAAAGATGAAGGTAGTATTTTGATCTACTTCCCAATTTTTTTGTCCTGCCATTTGCTAAATCTCCTAAATAGGAAAACTCCTATGCTTATTCTAGCACAGGAGTCATCCTAATTACTTATTAAATTTTACTTCTTTGTGAAGCCAAATGCTGGCTCATTTGAATTTAGAGCCTTCAAAATAACAGGCAATACTGCTGCGATGCCACCCTTAACTAAATCTCCTGGGTCAGTATTTCCAGTCATGTAAAGAGCAATGGCTGCACCCAAAAAGTGACGACCATAGCTTGCTAACGCTGCTAGAATTTTCTCTTGCATTGTTACCTTTCCATCCTTGTTTAGATCTTCTTTTGACATTAGATCCTCCTATTTCTGGGCATTGTGCCCAGGAATTTTGGGGGTTACCCCAATCTTTATTATATACCCTTTATGCGGAAATGTCTACAATCTCACAATTTCCGTCTGATGTACACGCAAGTGTCTGGGTTCCGCTGGTTCCGTCTTCTGTTTCATAAAACGAAAGGTCTTCCCAGCGAATTTCAGTAGGCATCTTTGAGAGAAGGTCTTCGTACTCTTCCTTAGAAACTTCCTGATATGGAGCCTGCTTGTATGAATGATCTGAATGCGGAAGGAATGAAATACCTGATACTTCATCAAAATGCTTGTATACCCAAGCACCAACCTCCATCCACTCGTCTTCTTTAACAGATACTGTAATAGAAGGCTTATGCTCACACCATGCTCGCTGATAAACAAGCCAGATATTCAAATGATCAATTGCTGTCAAATCATTTCTTGTAATTGCACCTTCTGGAGCCTTTACTGGAAATGAAAAAACAGAAGTATCGTTTGGCTTCATTACGTCATCTTCTACTGGGATACCAACCTCAGTTAAGAATGTAGTAATCGGATCCTTCTTGTCTCCACGTACTGTTCTAATGTAGTAATCAGAATGCCATGCATGCATTCCTGAGCTAACCCCGACCAATTGAGATACTGTTCCAGAAGGCTTTACACATGTAATAGCTGCAGACTCAGGAATCCCAATTTTCCCTGCCTCTTCTGAGTTAATTGTTCTTGCATATTCACGAAGGCCATTTAAGGTTTCTTCAAGCTTTGCAAGATCCTGCTTTCCAGAGAAGAACTTGTGACCAAACTGTCCAGTTAATGAAACTCCTAGAAGTCTCTCTTCTTCTGTATTATCCTTCCAAATTTTACGAAGGTACTTAAAATCTGTTAGCGTTGACTGCCATGTGCCAAGAATTGTTGCAAGTCGTACCTTATTTGCAACATCCTCAACTGTGTCCTCTTCACGTAATACGACTTCTGAAAGGTTACAAAACTGATAAGGACGTAGAATAATCTCTGAACATGGGTTTGTTCCATAATGGACTTCAGGGTCTCTACGACCATATTTAGCTGCTTGCGCCTGCGCTGCCGCAACATTGTAGATTCCACGTTCGCCAGACTTCGAGTCATAAAGGGATTTCCATTCTGCAATAAATTGCTCCATATCTGGCTTACGTGAATATGCAACTGAGTTGTTTGACAATGCACGTTGAGAATTATTCTCCCACCAGTTTCCTGCCTTGGCTTGTGCCATTTCAATATCATTGATATTTGAAAGTGAAATCATTGCAGATCTACGTACTCCACCTACAACAACAATTTCACCAATCTTACACATAATGTCATGAGCCTCAATTGGCTTTAGCTGACGACCTGCTGCTGACTTAAACTTTGCAATTGTAAAATCAAATAGGTTAATGAGTGGCTGTGGACCAGATGATCTTCCGCCCATTGTCTTAAGTCTAGCTCCAGCTGGACGAAGCTTACTTACATCAATTGCTGGAATCTGTCCTGACCAAAGTAGTGCTAGTAATTCACGATAAGCCTTTGCCCATCCTTGTTTTGAATCTTCAACTGTAATTACTGTTGTTGATTTTTCAAATGTCTCTGGGATGGAAGGAAGCTTATTGACATACTTATATTCGACAGAGAATCCCACACCTGTTCCGCACATAAGTATATACATTGTCTCATCAAATGAACGAGGTGAATCTACTGGCACAAATGAGCAATTGTACCCTGCGACATGATCTCTATCCAATGCAGCACCTGCTGTCATTACAGAACGCATTGACGGCATAACATTTCTATTAAATACCGCAGACTTCATTTCTTCAACAAGCTTTGCGTCTGGCTTGTAGTTCTTATCTTTTTCAAGGTGTGAAAGAATGAAATCAAAATATCGATCTACTGTTTCACCCCATACTTCACGACGATTTTCTTCAGGAATCCATCTCGCATAACGAGATAGAGCGATAAAGTTTTCATACGGGTTTTCAATAGTTCTTGACATTTTTAGTGACACCTTTTCTTCCGCATTACGGATTATATGATTTTTGAGTTGAAGTACAATTCTACCAAACTTACGTCTAAAGGGGAAGGGTTATTTAAATTTTTCCTCTAAATGACTAAAGGCATTCTTAGTCAACTTAATCCAATTAAATTGTTCATGAATTTCGGGTGACTGAGCAAAATAGTATCCAGCATATGCTTTAAAATTATCTACAACATCTAGCATCTGTTCTGCTAAATGATTTTCGTTTGGCTTAAACATTTGGCCTACATGTGCATCTCCAACTGCTTTTGGTAAAGTCTCATTAGTAAGTGTAGACTTTAACTTAAGAGGCCCAATAAAGTTTTTATACTCCGCCCAGGGAAATGTTGTTATCGTAGGCATTCCAGAGGCTAGGGCTTGCGCTGGAATAAAGCCAAAACCTTCTCCCCACGATGGATAAACTAAACAATGGTGGCGGTGGTAGAGATTTACCAACTGATCAATCTCGTACTCTTCTGTAATTATAGTTATATTATTATAAACATCAGTAGGAGAAACTAATCTCATGTGCTTGTCATATATTCTCAACGTATGGCTATGGTGAGCCTTTACAGTTAAATGATACTTTGGGTTATTTCCAAAAAGCTTAATAAACGTATCTACAACTAGCTGCCCGCTTTTTCTTGGCGAAGGCTCGCCTACATGCAAAAATCTAAATGTATTTCCTAAAGACCTTTTGTGCGGAGTCCAAACTTCTTCTATGCCATGTGGATAAACAGTTATATTTTTTTCTACTCCGTTATTTTTATAAACATCGGAGTTCCATGTAGAAGTTGCCCAAACCTCATCGCAATCGTTTAAAGTATCAACCCAGTCTCTTCTCATGCCAGTTGATTCCCATGGAGTATATCCAATCTGATATTGATTTCTATGTCTCTTATAAAGATGTGGCTGAGTAAAATTTAATTGTATCTCAGCATTTGGATTTGACCAGTTAACAGTATGACCTAATATCTGTAATGATTTAACAATATGTTGTGCAGCATAACCAAAACCCACTGCTGGATTTAAGCCTGATCTTGGTATATATAGCGATATATTCATTTTATTTTTCTGGTTGACTGGCTTGACAGGCTTATCCCATCAATGTTATGATTATAGTTCGTTATCTCTAAAGGAGGAAATGCCAATGGAGAATATAAAACAACGTTTGAGTGATGTTGCTCATAACTGGTCTTATATAGGAATGATAACATTATTCCTATTTACTGTCCAGCCTGGTCCAACAGTATCTCAAGCATTGACGGTGGAAACACCTAAATCAACGGTACAACTAAAGAAAGAAACCTTAGAGAAGTACAGCACTACTGTGTACAAGCCTTCTGAGACGCTAACAGACAAAGAACTAAAAGAACTTTTATCAGCTGTTGGTTTTGAAGGAAAAGCCCTTAAAATGGCTTGGGCTATTGCTAAGTCAGAATCCAATGCAAGGCCTATGGCTTACAATGGTAACAGGAAAACTGGAGACAGTTCCTATGGAATTTTTCAGATTAATATGTTGGGACAACTCGGCATTGATCGTAAAGAAAAATTTGAATTAAGATCGAACATCTTATTGTTTGATCCAGTAATTAACGCAGAGATAACGTATTATATGACTAAAGGCGGAACCGATTGGTCATCATGGTCTTCCCTAAACGGGGAAAGATTCAAGGAATTTATAACAGAGTTCCAAAATTAGAAAGGAAGGTACATGAAGATACAATATGTGTCTAAGTACCTTCAGCTCGCTGAGAAGGGCCTTGTTCCTAGACTTGAATGTCCAATGGATCAGGGCCCTTTGATGTGCAACGAGACAAACGAAGGTATAATATATTTATATTGCTTATCTTGCAATTACAAGAACGCTGTAGGATTGGAATACTATGGAAAACTTAAATCAGCCGTCGATTCAAACTGACGGTGGCAAAATAATAGAAACCGATCAAATGGGTCGAGAGAAATTTTGGGAAGACTTAGGAAGACCAAATGACTGAACAAGACAAGCCACAGAATCTAGAAGATAACCTTCCAATGGTTAATTATATTATGCTACACAGAATATATGACCTATTAACATTAATATCCAATAAATTAGTTGGATCAGAAGATACCTCAAAGATGATTGAATATCATAACCAAGGATATCTGCTTGGGCCTAACCCTTCATTTACTCCACAGGATACAGATGAAGAAACTTTATCTTGATCAAATCGCCTATAAAATGAATCGGGCGGAAAAAACAGTTTACGAAGATATATCGAAATCCACTGAAGCTTTAAAATGGATGGTAGAAAAGATAGAGTTTTATTTAAATAAATGCCTAAACGTAGAAAATGGACAATGCAGTACTACGTGGAGGCATGATCATTGTAAACTTCTTATGGATATCCTATACGACATTACTGAAGATGAAAAGTATAAAGAAAAAGAATGGATATTTGACGCAAATAAAACTAGTCTTTGGGACTAAAAACAGTTGACTTAAAATATTATATATTTTATACTCTATATGTACTGGTTTGAGCATCCCACTAAAATTTGCTCCCAGTACATGATCGCAAGATCAGCAGAACCCAATCGGATCCGCCTCTGATTGGGTTTTGTCCTTTTTAGGGGTATAATTAGAGAATGCAAACTAGACACAAGATAGTCTCTTTATCTACGTCCTCTCCAGTGGCTTTAACATATGAGGACACTATTCAGTCTAGCTATACTTTAATTGTACAAAATAATAATAACTCTGGATATGTTTATTTGGGAGCACCTGATGTTTCTACATCATCTTACGGATACAAGGTTTATCCAGGACAAGGGCTGACTATTGAGCTTTCTGCCTTTAGTAGAATCTATGCGGTGTCCTCTAATGGTGGAATGACTGCGGCACTATTGGTGATAGAACGTGCCGTTTAGTACCGTAGGAATTGGGCCTATTCCAGACGCTCCTCCAGTTAATTGGAGTCCAGTGTTCCAGGCAACAGGTTTAACATTTACTGGGACAAATAGTACATATCCAACAAATGGTTCAGTTTATGCCAAATCAGGATATGTTGTGACATTTTGGATACAGATAGACTTAAGCACAGTTACTAATTTTGGAACTGGACAACTTAAGGTTGATCTTCCATTTCCGCCACATGCTGGGACAATGAATCACTTTCCAGGATGGGTTTGGTATAATCCAAATGGCGGGGATCCAGATTTAGCTAATCATATAATTTTAAATGTAGATCATCTTCCTGGATCTCAAACATTAGATTTACATTGGCTTGGTGGAGATACCCCAACCCCTAAGCCAGTTAGAGAATTCATGTTAACTGGAACAAGTCCGTATACTTTAACTACGGCATCCAAGATATACATAAACGGTACTTATCTAACAGATATTCTTTAAGTCCCCTCGACACGATTCGAACGTGTGACGCAGGCCTTAGAAGAGCCTCGCTCTATCCTCTGAGCTACGAAGGGTTAATACTTATTCTCTACCAGATCTCTGGTAAGTTCTTATTCTGTGACAATTTGCACAAACAACTTCACACTTTGCTATTTCTTCTTTTATCAACTCTATATCTGACGTATGACTTCTATAAGCAGAAACACTAAACTTTTTGTCATCTGTAATATGGTCTAAATCAAGCATATAGTATGGATACTTTTCTCCACAATCCACGCAACCAAAAGATTCTTTGTAGTCCCGAATGTGTTTATCAATTACACGCCTATAGCTTCTTCGGCGGGTATTATAATTAACCTTTACACTTTCGCTTAGATGATATGCAATAGTGCCTTTAGAACATCCCAATATATCTACTATTTGATTATATGTCTTACCTTCAGATCTAAGCCTAATAATTTCTTCTTTATGTCTCATGGTTCGATTATATAGCATGGATTGAACTATGTCAACAGATAAATAAGCGGAAAATGCAGGATTTGAACCTGCGGTAGATTTTACTCTACGGTCAGTTAGCAACCGACTGCTTTAAGCCACTCAGCCAATTTTCCGTACCCATAATCGGACTTGAACCGATACATCTTGCGATAGCAAATTTTAAGTCTGCCGTGTCTGCCTATTCCACCATACGGGCTTTGTGCTTCATGTAAGACTCGAACTTACACCATCATGATCCTAAGTCATGTGCCTCTACCAATTGGGCCAATGAAGCGTAGCTGTACTTGGAATTGAACCAAGACACTCCTTCTTATGAGGAAGGCGCACAACCATTATGCTATACAGCTTTGGAGCGGATGATGAGAATTGAACTCACCCCTTCTGCTTGGAAGGCAGAGGCACTACCGATATGCAACATCCGCAAGCGTTGGACCAAATTATTGTGTTACTCAGATATCATTTTCACACAACACACAATTGGGTGGTTGCCAGCTTATCCAACTTTGCTGTAGGGCGGTCCCTAATAGACACTAGTTCTATGCAGTGGTTACCTTCTTCCGAGCTGACCCACCAGGTCTCGATCCTGGGACATTCGAATTAACAGTTCGACGCTCTACCAACTGAGCTATGGGTCATTATATTATAAGTATACTAAATAAAGTGCGAAATGAAAAGTGAGTCCGAAAAAGTGCGGCGGGAAGAGAAGAACCTACTTTTTACTAATTTTATCCATCTTCCTCATATGAGTCCTAATACGGTGACAATTACTACATACGATTTCACACTTAGCAATTTCTTCATCTATCTTCTTTTTAGATAACGTGGGAATAAGTTCCATAACATTGGCATGTTTCTTGCCACGTACGTGGTCAAAATCCATGACATAATATGGGTAAAACTTCCCACAGTCTCTACAAGGAGACTTTTGCTTAAGATCTCTGATATATTGGGCCAAATGAGCCTTCTGCTTGGCTATAGAGAGCTTTTCAGACTTCATGCTAGGTAATACCTACAAGGTTGTCTCATATAGCTTAATTATAGCAAAGAGAATTTTCTAGCTTCCCCGCTTTTTTAAATTTTCAATACAGGATACACAGTAATTCTCTAGTATACCTCTATCGTTTAATCTTTCTACATACTTTGGATTATCACAGAAATTACATTTCATATTAATCCTAGTCAACTACAATATCTTTGTCTTTTTTAGTTAGCTTATTACCTTTATATACTTGTACTGAATCCATGAATGTAACTTTTCTACTTGTTACGTATCCGCCTTTTTCATCAAGTTGATTTCTAGCTGTTTTTTCATCTGCCGCCAATATTTGGATGATCATTTCAACTTTGTATGTAAAGCAAGATGTATTTTCGTTCTCTGCCATATTAATCCTAGTCGACTAGTATTTTAAGTTTAACAAAATGTTAATAAAATATTTTTTCCTACTTATATAAGTATATCATTTATATTTGTTTTTACTGATAACTTCCAGAATTTGAGCATACAACCCCTATACCCCTTTTAAGATTTCTAAAAGAGAACCCCGAAATTGTCGATTTATAAGATCGCAATTCATCGGTTATAGCTAGGTTGCTTTTATTTGACTACTTCCGTCATCATCGCACTTGGAGTTTAACCCCTTGATATTATCTCCGAAAACTGTCCAAGGTTAGAAGTATAACATGTGAGTTTTTTCTTAGTCAAGACTTTGCACAATTTTTCTTGTGATTAGTATACGTCATATAGGCAAAGCTTGATCTTACTTGTATTTCCGCCCCGCATTTTTCGCATTTAACGATTCGCATATAGGATCATTATACTTGCCATATAAATTCTAGTCAACTACTATTTCAGATTTCACAAAATGTTAATATGTGTTTTATTTGTATGATCCAGTGTTTTAAAATGTCCGTTTTGTCTATATAGTGCGCCCATATCTAGGCTAATTGTGACTTAACTCATACACTAATTTTTTAAATTGTCCCTAATGTCCGAATTGCGACTTGCTATTTGTCAGACCCCCCCTGTATAGTTATATGTATAAGGAGTTAGAGATACTAACTAAGAAAGGAGTTCAAATGAACTCAATATATGAGATTAGAAACTCACTAGAGTCATACGAGCAAATTCGTGAAAGATTAGCAGATAGTATCTGCGATGAATGTGGATATGCGTGTTTCGTGCATATGGATAACTGTTCTAAGAAAGTAGGTAAGTAATATGGATTACAATGATTACTATGACGATATCTATCTAGATATCTATCTAGAGTTTGGCGCTGATAGCGTTTCAGACCCCGACTATGCCGAGCAATTGGCTAAGGATAAGGGTGTGAGGTAACTCACACTCTTAGGCAGGGTTTCAACTTGCCAAATGTCGTACCTATCCCCTACAATTTCATACATAACTACTAAAGAAAGAAGAAACAAATGTCTTACTCATTCGATACAAATACCACCTCTAAGTGGGATACCATTCAGCAAGATGTAGCCGATATGTATCTTGAAGATGTAGAAGAGGAAACAGAAGAAGAAGATTTCTTCGGTTTCGCTAAGTCAATACAGATTGACCACTTATCAGATGAACAGATTGACGAACTACTAACCACTATAGAATGGAACTAATCTAATGACTATCACTTACTCAATTTGGCAAGGCTCTCGCTTACTATCTATCGACAATGTAGCAACAGATATAAAAGCAATAGACCATCTAATCAATTCGCTAAATGCTAGCGAGTTAGGTAAGAAAACAAAATTCACCGCTAATGTAATGACTATAAAGGTAGGTAACTAATGACTATTGAACTAATCGACTATGGTTTCGTATTTGATACCTATGTACTTTATATCGCTATATCTTGGCAGGTACTTATTCCATCTACCTTAGCCCTTATCGCTTACAAGATTATCAAGAGAAAGAAGAATAAGTAAATGAATCGCTTACTAACTACCGCCGTCCAATTAGTACTAGCAGGGGGCGCCCTAGTATTGGGGCGTATGATGTGGGCAGACCTCAAGCAAGATGTGACGGATACCATAAAAGATTTGCGGAAATAACGGCGTGTCGATTTGACTTCTGTCAGATCGGCCCGCAAGTACTTGGGGGCCATGTCAAGCTCATCTACGGCGTGTCGCAAAGATTCCCTGTGATTTCCAACACACTGTGGCCTACATCACATGTGACCTACAACACAAAGTCTTAAATGTCCGATTTATACCCCTCTAAATGTCAGACCCCCCTGCTATACTTCTAGGTATAGAAGGTTGAAAAAGAAGTAAATCTCTTAACGAAAGGAGTCAGAATATGACTCAACTTACTGAAGAATTATTCAGCACAATCGTGCATGAATATCACAATGGAGGAGTAAAATCCTCATATGGCTTAAATGCTTACACACGCAAAGAATTACTTGCGTTTCTTATCCGCTCTACTCAATGCAATTGCGTTGAGTGCCTCTAAGAAAGTAGGTCTAACTAATGACTACTCTTTATTCTCTCCCTTCCGTTTGCGGAAAGACAATTTCATATGTTGATTCTTTTGATATTAACGCTAATCCTCACGGTGCAATCTGTTGCGATAATTGCAACTCAATTTTAATCTGCCGTAAGGCGTGGGATTTTCTTTACAAAGGAGTTAAATAATGAATAAGTGTTCATCTTGCAAAAAAGAAACTACTCAATTCGTAACTGATGACGGCGAGTATTATTATCCTATGTGTGGCGAGTGTTACTAAGATCACATAAATAATACGGCGTGTCGGCTTGACTTTTGCCGATCCGCCCGCAAAAGCTGCGGCGTCGGGCGTGTCGTTACGACATTGTTATAAAAAACCCTGAATTCTGCGGCGTGTCGATTTGACAGACAATTCGGACATTTTGCGTGTGATGTTTATCACATTGCCCACGCTCCATATATTGAGATGAAGCCTTGCAAAATTGGAAAATGTCAGTCCTATCCGCTATAATATCCATATAACAACAACGAAAGGCGGACAATATGTCAGCAAATGTATATACAATCGAGAGCCTACTAGTAGGCACTAACTACACCTCTAACACTTTGCAGGGAGAAATTATTTCTGCAGAACCTCACCCAAAAGCCGTATGGTATGATGGGTGCGAAACTTATCTAGTGGAAGTTTCACCTAATAGCGGTTATGGCACAACCTATCGCACAGTAGCGGTTAGAACTCCATAAAACAAAATCGAAACAGGGGCAGTTTAGAGAGTGTTCTCGCCCAATGTCGTAAGTAAGAACTCTCACCAATTTTTTAACGAAAGGAAAACTATAAATGGGATACATTGAAATTTTTAGAATGAATGAAGAGGGTGCGGGCTGGGTTGATTTATCTGAAGCCACTCCAGAAGAAATCTTAGATTTAGAAATTGGATTATTTCAGGAAGGTGCTCTCTAATGAACTTAGAAGAATTTAGAAAAGCCGTGATCGCTCAGCGTGAAGCAAGCAAGGCAGAAGCCTTGTCGGTGCTATCTGCTACAATTACCAAAACAAACGAAGGGGAAAACCTAAATGGCTAAAGTAAAAGAATATATAGAAATAATCGCAGTTGCTTGTGATGAGTGTGGCGGTGCTGGCTTCCTATTTTGGGGAGATGAAAACAATTATGATGTAGAGAGTTGCGATTGCGCTCTAGAAAAGTGGGGTATCTAATGTATAAACTAACTTGCCAATATGATTTCGAAGAGTCGCCTCATTGGTCTGCTACATATGAAAACGAATTCGGTGCGTGGGAAAACTTTTTTAAATTCACCGATTGGGGATTGGCTAACGAATACTCAACTGTTAATCTCTACACGCCTTCAGGCAAATGCTACACAAAAGTTTTTTATCGAGATGGAAGAGTGCAGGTAAAAGCATAATGATGACTAGAAAAGATTATATCGCAACGGCAGAAATTCTAAAGTATGCAAGCAATAAAACTCACCCCGCTTTATTTTCTAAAATCGTAAATGATTTTGCAGAGATGTTCGCAAAAGATAACGCACGATTTGATGTAAAGCGATTTCACGAAGCGAGTGGTTATAATGTTCCGCAACTCCGTACTTGATAAAGTAAAACGCATACAGGAATTGCGTCGCAGTAATGCGGCGCAACCTGTACGCAATAAGAAAAAATATACACGAAAGAAAAAGCATAAACATTCAGAAGACTGAATAAATATGCAGGCCCGCAGATCTGCGGAGTCGGGCGTGTCGTTACGGGTGTGATATTAAACACCCTAGAATTTTGATCAATATGCAAAAAATGTCAGTGGCCCATGGTATTATTCTCTTAATTAAACGAAAGGCCAACTAATGAAATTAAAAAGAAGCAATGATAGGAAAGTAGCTAATGCAGTATCACCAAATGGAAAAACCCCAACTATCGCCAACACCTTTGGTCTTCCTGCTGGAAAAGCTTTCTCGTGCCCTGGTGCCACTAGTATTTGTGAGAGTGTTTGCTACGCAGGAAAACTTGAAAAGGTATATAAAGGAGTAAGGGCCGTACTCTTACACAATTGGGAATTGCTACGCAATGCAGATACCGACACAATGCTAATTCTATTGGATGAGATGATTAATGACTTTAGAAAAGATTGTGAAAAGAAGAATGCTAAAATGCTATTCCGTATCCACTGGGACGGAGATTTCTTTAATGATACTTATGCCTATGCGTGGAAAGTAATTATTACTAATAATCCTGATATTCAATTCTGGGTATATACACGTGTAAAGTCTGCAGCGCTTATCCTTAAGGATATTCCTAACCTATCACTTTACTATTCAACCGATGATGAAAACAAAGAAACCGCTCATGATTTAAAACTCAATGACGGTATTCGCCTTGCATATCTTGGCAAGACATTCGCCGTTACTGAAAATGTAATGAAAGAATTGACTGGCAAGCCTGGTGCAAAATGTCCTGAGAATAATAAACAAATTCCTTTAATTTCTAGCAACGGGTCCGCATGTGTTTCATGTGGCTTATGTGTTTATGGTAAAGCAGACATTCGATTTAGCGCAACTAAAAAATAGGAGAAATAAAAATGAAATACTTTAATGCATTAATGGCAACAGTAGTGGGCGATGAAGATCAGAGACAAGCTGCAATAGAATATTTAAAAGAAGTTGACCCTGATATTTGGGACCAGGAGGAATAAAGGGCCCGCAATACTACGGGGTTATCCACAGGGTTACGGGTCAATTGTGGATAACCCTGAATTTTGTGATTAATCTCACAAAAGCTGCGACACGCCGATAATGGATTAGGTAATGTCGGTGGCCAATGGTAAAATACTCTTATTCCAACAACGAAAGGCAATAAATGACTAATCTAATCAAAGTTCCACACACAGTAGTATTCGAGGCTATCATAGATGTAGATAAGATTGAGGCTCACCTACTTCCCGCCCTACTTGCTTGCACAGAGGAAACACTTATGGAAATGTGTAAGGGTGCAACACTTCACGCATTACAAATTGCAGATGTATTAACAGTTGCAAATACAGGAAACTCTTGGGCAGAATTAACAATTAAGGAAGGTAACTAATAATGGGATACACAACAGCGTTAGGACTTGCAGAGGATTTATCACTAGAGGCAGGACTTGCTTATCACTTACAGGCTAATCATTACCCGCCCGTTCCCGTTGCTATGGTGCAACCTTGCATAGATGCTATTGATGCGTTCTATGATGAAGAATACAGCCGTGAGATCAATTTACCTGAAGGTATCTTATGGCGTAATCAAACTTCCTGCCCTGCGTCTGCAATAGTAGATGCTCACCACTTGGAGGCTTGGCTTCCAGAGTGTGATTAACCTCACACGACTCTCCCCCCAGAAATGGGGGGAAATGTCGGTGGGACACGCTATAATACTCACATAACAACAACGAAGGAGAAACAAATGGAAATCGGTCAGACATACACAACAACAACAAGCGGTGTTACAGGTATTATCAAGGCGGTTGATAATCACCCTAGCGGAGTAAATCGTATCCTGCTTGATGTAAATGGTGCAGAGCGTTGGACTTCAGCACCTGCTAACTAAATAAGCATAGGGCAGGGGGGTTGTCAGACCCCCCTGCTATAATACAACCAACAACAACCAACCAACGAAAGGTAACAAATGTCAAGAGCAATCACAGTAAAGGTAGCAACACCGAAAGTAATCAAGGCTTTGGAAACAAAGTTAGCAACAATCAAGAAGGACTATGCAGAGCAAGGTGCAAACGAGGCTAAGTATGAAAAGGCTCGCAAGGCTTGGCAGAAAGAACTTCAGGACTATGCAATCGCAAACATCAAGAAGTCAGAGAACCTTCGCACTTCTTATCGTGCTTGGAATAACACACTCAACATTGACTTTGATTTGACAGTATCCGAAAAGGATTTGCCAAAAGAGCCTGAGCGTGATTATACAGTTATGCACCAACACTCATACAATGAAATTGTAGAGGACATTACAAATGCCCTAACAATTCTAAAGATGACAGATGAGGAAACAGTAAATGCTTCAACAATGAAGCAAATTGCTCGTTATCTCTAAATAATCTAACGACCTGAGTAAGTCGCAAAACTGCTCAACCCTACGGGGCTAGACAAGTATTAGGCCCAAATGCTATAATTAAAATCCCTACTAACAAAGGAACAAAATGCGTAATCGTTATCGTATTGAAATTTATGACGAAGTAAAAGAAAATGATTTAACAATTTATTCAGAGCAAGGCGTCGACAAAGAATATCTAACTGAACTAGTATTTTCTAATCTACGTAGATTCTCTGGCAATGTTCGTGCATATGTATTTGATAACTTAAAGAAAAAGAAAACAACAGCGCTCTTCTTGCCAATGGAGTTTATTCCTAAGAAGACTGAGCTAACTAAACTAATCTAAAGCCTTGGGGCGGGATCTTATTCCCGCCCCATTTCCCAGAGCTGGCCCGCAGAGCTGCGGGGTTATCCACAGCCTTACGACTACCTGTGGAAAACCCCCAAAAATTTGTGAGAATGATCACACCAGACAATTGGGACAAATGAATGTCTAGACTAGTAAATGTCGGACCCCTATGTTATACTCAGTTAATCAACCAATCGAAAGGAAACAAATGGCTCACAATCTCGAAGTCGAAAATGGCGAAGTTGCGTTTGCTCTACGTGGCGCACCTGCTTGGCACAATCTCGCTAACCGTATCTTCTCAAAAGATGAGGAAGTTACAACTAGCCTAATGCTTGAAGAAGCAAAGTTGGCAAATTGGAATGTTCGCTTATCTCCAATCGCTGAACACATTCCAGAATCTTGGAACGATGTATCTTCTGCATCTCTCGTGTTGCGTGATAATCCATTCAATGGCGGAACTGATGTTCTCGCTACTGTTGGAAAGCGTTACAAGCCTGTGCAGAATGAAGAACTGTTTGCATTCGCTGACGCTATTCACGACGCCAACGCTGATTGCCGTTGGGAATCTGCTGGCTCTCTAAAGAAGGGTCGTGTTGTGTTTGGAACTGTAGATATTCCTCGCACAATGGTTCTTGACCCACAAGGTGCAAATGATGAAACAAAACTATATCTCATCGTTTGGACTTCTCACGATGGCTCTGTTGCTGTTCAGGCTGCGGTTACACCTGTTCGTGTAGTTTGCCAGAATACTCTAAACCTTGCAATGAAAAGCGCAAAGCAATCTTTCAAGATTCGCCACACGCAATCTGTTGAAGGTCGCATTCAAGTTGCTCGTGAAACTCTTGGTCTTGCTCTTGGTTATTTCGATGAATTCGAAAAGCAAGCGCAGGCACTTTATACTCAATCAATTACTGACGCTGAATTCTCTAAGTTGATTCAGACAATCTACCCAAAGCCTGAAAAGGATTCTAAGGGTGCGCTAAAGAAGTGGGAAAATAAAGTTGTCCTAATCGATGACCTTTATCATAACTCACCAACTAACGCTACAATCAAGGGCACAAAGTGGGGCGCATTCAACGCTCTTACTGAACGCCTAGATTATTACCGTTCAGGTCGTGGCAATTCAGAATCCCTAATGGCGGGTGCAAGCGGATTTGACCCAGTTCTAACCGCAGAAAAAAATAAGTTGTATCGAATGGTTGCAACTTTCTAAATAAAAAAAATCCTGAGCAAGATTTAAAACTGCTCACCATTTGATTCGTTAGCTTAGTTGGATAAAGCGCCACCCTGTCACGGTGGAGATCACGGGTTCAAGTCCCGTACGGATCGCTGAGATTGCAATATCAATATGTGAGATGGCCCGCAATACTGAAGGCCAGATTTTTGTGTTACGGATCACATAAATAATCCCCTGAAAAGCTTCCATTTGTCAGAGGGGTCCGCTATAATACTCGCATGACCAACGAACTAATATCAAGCAAATATACATTCGCCTGTGACCCAGATGAATGCGACTCTCTAATCGAACTAACATCATCAGATGGATTTGGATTCCCATCTGGTGTGATGGAAATCACATGTCCCTGTGGCCGTAAGCCAACATTATTGTCAGTGGAGCATGCTACAATTACATCTACAACAACAACGAAAGAGGAAACAATGGAAGAAGCAACAAACGTAGTTCCAGAAACATACAATCCTGATTTAGCGGTAACTTATAAAGTAATCCGTGGATTCTCGGAAGCAGAGTATGAAACTGCCAAGGTGACAAGCATTGAGTGGGATATCTATAACGGCAAGCAGGCAAGCAAATCAATCGGTGTTCTTCGTGATAAGATTAACAATGTTAAGACTATTATTCACGAGGCATATGCTGATTCAGACGACCAAGAAACTCTTCGTGCAATTGCTGAAGCGCTTGATATCGAACTAACTCGAACAGTCGAATGGACCGCATCTATTGAGGTAAGTGGAACTATTGAATTAGATTTACTTTCTCCTTATGACACCGACCTTGAATCAGAAATTACAGATTCTATCTATGCCGATTCACATCATGGCAATATCGAAATCATTGACCAAGAAGTATGTCATGTTAGGGAGTGCTAATGTACTTTGAACTGACTGCTCCCGATAGGCTATCTATGGAGATGGCCTATTGGGATGCACAGGTCCTGGGACTGGACCCACAAGCCCTGGACCCATTGACTTTCAACATTGGAACTGGTAGCATTGAGAAGGTAAGTCGCCTTCGAGATAAGTATAATCTAATTGAGAGTTATACATCAGACTACGAACCGACTGGATATACAGGGAGATAAAATGGATTACCAAGATGGTTTTGAAGATGGCGTTAAGTTTGCACGAGAAGTTATCGTTGCAAATATTCGTCTATGGGCTGAGTCTGAGGATGAGGGGCAGGTCTATGATGACATTGCTGACCGTCTAGAATTTGGAACAGTCGATTATGACCTCTGAGGATCTAACTAGATGGATTGGCTGTGATCAATGCGGTACAGCTCAAGCTATGTATCTAATTAAACTAGTAGATGGTGAGCTATTCTTTTGTGGCCACCACTATAATAAAAACAAAGAGGCCCTTGACAAGGTTTCATTTGAAATGGTAGAATTAAACAAGGTAGAAGAAGCACCACAACTAACAGAAATGGCGGAATAAAATGGGAGATAGAGCAAACTTCGTATTCGTACAACCAAACGGGCATTCAATTGTTCTTTATGGGCACTGGGCTGGATATCAAATGCTAGCGAATTTAGCAGAGGCAGCGATTAAAGCGCAGAGCCGTTGGTCTGACCCTTCATATGCAACACGTATCACAATCAGTCACATGATTGGCGAAGGATGGGCAATGGAAACAGGCTGGGGATTATCTGTCAATGAGATTCAGGATAACGAGCACAAGATTGCTGTTATCGATTTTCAGCAACAGACCTTTAGTCTTCATGAGGAAGCGCCATATTCGGACGAATCAAATAAGGTCCGTGGCATGAAGAACGAAGCAATCTTTACACAGGACCTAAGTAATTTCTGTGAGAAGTATTCGGACCAACTCGTAAGAGTATAAGCAATTAATCAAAGGTGCCCCTAACTAGTCTTTTTGGCCAGGGGTTAAATAAAGCATCGGATTTTACTTTCGTTGGTTACCGATAGCAGCCTTAATAAGAGAATTCCCTGCATCATAGCCATTACTTGGGTGCAGGGATCTTTTTATTTGGCCCGCAAAAGATGAGGGTAACATATTGCTTTTACGGAGTCAATATAAAATCTCCTGAAATTTGGTGATATTGACCACAAGCTGGGAAAATGTGGTGTGATTCACACACCAAAAGTATTCCATTTGTCAGTGGTCTAGTCTATAATAATCACATATCAACGAAAGGATATAAATATGCCAAACTGGGTATATAACACATTAACTATTCAAGGACCAAAGTCAGAAGTAGATTATATCAAAGATAGACTGAATAAGCCATTTACTCTAGCAATGGAGAATCATGGTATGGGTGATATATCTTCTATGGGCTTCCCCACCAAAATTAAGCAGGTAACTTATTCTAATCCTGTCTTTGCTTTCTACAATATCCACTCATATAAGGATGACGGCATTACTGATGAGGAATATGCCTGCCAGCCTTCACGTGGTGGCATTGACACTAATGACCCTGATTGGTTTAAGAAGTCTGTTGAGTTTGCTAAGACCCAAAAGGATTGGTATTCTTGGAACAATTCTAATTGGGGAACTAAATGGGATGTAGCCGTATCTGATGATGACAAGTATCCTGAAACAGAGATACTTGAATATAAGTCAGAAGGTGATGACAACTGGGTTGTATATAAGTATGAAACTGCATGGTCACCTGCTATTACTATCTTAACTAAACTAAGTAATCTTGTCCCTAACTGCCTGCTCACATTAGAGTATGAAGAAGAAACAGGCTGGGGTGGGGAATACGAGATTGTCCGTGGTGATGTAAAAGAAATCATGCAATATGAAACACGTTGCTATGCTTGCCAATCCTATGATTGTGTTGAGTATTGTGAGAATGACTGCGGTGAATTCTGCTCAGAATGTAACCAAGGTTCTTGGCAGGATGAGGAGTCTATGGCTAAATGTCAGACCCACATGGTATTATTACCCTCTACAGAAAAGGTGGAAGCATGATAAGTTTATTCAAAGAATTAGATGTGTCAGAACTAATTCAACGTATATATGAGGATAATTATTCTCATTTTGATTTCATGGATAATATGAATGGCGGAGATTGCGATTGTAATCTACATAATGCAATGAATTTAATTCATGGCTATTTGGAGGAGAAGTAATGTTAGGTTATACAGAAGAGGATTTGAATAGGATGATTAATGCTGTACATGACGCTAAGTTATTCTATCTTCGTTACCCGTCCGATTTAATGGACAAGGAGCCTTTGAGGAAAGACCTTGAAGACGCTGTTAGTTTTATGCAAGGCCTATGGGCAGAAGGGTATTTCGACTAATGGAATCAGCATACGTAACTCGATCATCTCAGTTTATTGAATATATGAAGCTTCATCTTATTAGTCTTCAACAAGACGCAGATAAGATTCAGGCTGAAATGGATGAATATGAAGAAATGGAATCTAACGAATACCATGCGTTAGAGATTGAGCACATATCTTTAAATGGACAATGGATTGCTACCAATCATTTATTGTCAGTGGCTCTTGATATAATGGCTACAAGCGAAAGGATATAAAATGGAAGTAATCTCTACTGACCTCCCGCCACATCTTCAACGCATGGTCAATGCAGGTGTATCGGGGCTAGACATAATGCACGGCGAACTAAAGAATCTAATGCTAATGGCTGAAGAGGACCTAAAGGACGCATTAGAGCAAGAAGAGAAATCTGAAGAGGCCATGGACTCCATGGTCCGTACAGAATGCGAAGGGCGCCTAGATACCTTGGTGGCCTTGTATGAACTAACCTATCAACTATCGTTTGCGATTGGAGCACGGGATGAAGCCTGATGACAGAGATAAACTAAACAAATGTTTAGATATTCTAGATACTACGGACCTAGGCCTATCAATGGTTTGGCTATGGACCTGGAGCACCATTAAGAACTTCATGGAAGACAAGGAGTATCGCTTTAACATGTCAGAGCAAGAGGTCTGGGATAAACTCGGAGAGGCTGTACAGTCAGGCGCAGGCTTCTCTCTAGAGTACGGGGCGGAACAGAACTATGAAGACATACGTGACTGGCTAACAGATAACGATATCATGACAGACCTAATGTTTGAGGAGGAAGAAGATGAAGATGAGTGACGCATATATCAATGATCAACTAAACAAAGCCCAAAAGCTTTTGTGGGGAGGATCAGAAACAGAAAATATTGAGGCCCATAACATCATTGCTAAATTAATCAAAGATCGTATCGAGCAAACGGAGGGACAATAGAGTGTCTTACGTACCAAGCTTAGAAATCCTGGAAGTTGCATATGAAGTATCCCCTGGTGGAACCAGGACATTCGAGATCTATGATAGATCAGATATAGATGAAGTTGTCAATCTTCCAATATATGAGACGGAATCATTGACAGATGCAGTCGAATATTGCTATAATCTAGATAAGGACTTTATTGTCCGTACATATGCAGAGTGGGAAATGAGGGAATTACTTGCCGATCTATAGAGTATTTGGAACCAAGTATCAGGACTATTACACCATTGTTTCAGCTGCCGACGAATATGAGGCAGCGGAGATTGCGAATTCTCGTCCAGCCATTGATTGGGATCTTGTCCCAACTGATGATGTGATTGAGGCAACAGATGTATTCTTAGATGATGATACATCAATAGATTTACAACTTAATATGTAAGGCGGAGGGTATTTACAAATTCGTAAATATCTTATATAATAAATATAACAACTATATCTCTTGAAAGGGGATTATCAAATGGCAACAAAGCGTGAATATCTAAAGTCAAAGGGCATTTCAGTCGGAGCCCGTGGTCGTTTCTCATCAGCAGCAAAGCAAGCTCTCCAGGAGGCACAGACCCAGGGAGTAACATTCGAGGCAGAGAAGCCAAGCCCAAAGAAGTAATCGATCATCGGGGGCTGGCCAAGTGTCAGCCCCTTATGATATACTCCAGTAACAACTCTATAGAAAAGGCGGACTATGAAAAACAAGGAACAGCAAATCGGGGAACTACTAGCAAACTCAGTAGAAGACCATTTCTTTAACCCTGCTGCTTTAGGCAGGTATTTAGCAGAACAGCCAACATATACTATAGACCGTGTTATCGAAGTAGTGGCGTGGATTATCGAGAAGCAAGCACGGCGCTATGAACGGGAACTAGAAACGGGCGGGACAATATCAGAAGGTCTTGCTATAGCCTATAAACTAGATGAGGTTATAGATAAGATTAAAGATAAGAATACATTCCAACACGTCAAGTTACCAATCACAACGGCGGAGCGGAAGAAATTCATAAAGAACCTCCCTAAAATCCAAGAACAATCCTATAGGTACTCTTGGTTACATGAAACATCCAATGATTCAAATACAAACCATATGAACCAAGGAATCATCTAACTAATCTAATATAGAGCCCAAATTATCCACAGTCTTATCCAGAGGTAACATAAAGTTATCCACAGGCTGTGGATTTTTTGTGGAAAAAATGAGGGCCAAATATCCCCTTTACGATCACATAAATAAAAGCCCTGAAAATCTCAGATAATGAGATCTATATAAATGATTATCTATCTGAATATACATAATATAGATCAGAATGTATAGCAAATCTGTCAAAATTGGGGGCAAAATTCTCCGTTTACGGAGCATATTTAAATGCCCCTGAAGCCTTGACAATATGGGCCGAATATGCCATTTACGGGGCTATTGACAAAATCCCTAAAATATGCCATGGATATGGCTACATGTGGAGCAAAGTGGAGGATTATGGAGTAATATGGGGGTGCTCAATTACACATATAACTAACTACATATATATCAGTAGTAATTGATCTATAATTAGTAGTATATTTTACTGTAGATATGCTCTAGAATATGCCAAATAAGGCTCTAGGAGGCTCATAGAGACATGTTTAAATGCGGGGGGATGTTGGGGGTAGAGGACAAATCAGTCTAAATTGTGCAGTGGCAAGTATGCCTTGCATCTTACACAATAGACGTATTCTTGTCCTGTATATTGGTCGTATTGAATATCTATTGTATCTAGGTCAAACATAAATAGCTTATGGTCTTTTATCTTACATATAAGTATATTGATAGGATTGATCACTCTTGGCTCCCCGCCTTTTTGAATATCATATATATTCCAGTTGACTAGAATAACTCATCATGGGTGAATTCAACAAAGTCTTTAAAGTCATTCTCTTTTGCCCATTGAGATTCCCATAGTCCCATTAGCGACTCATTTCCAATATCATCAAAGTAGTAACGCTTTAGTTCAGGATTATATGTCCATCCATACCATCTGTCGCCTTCGGACCAAGTTAGATTAGTTGGGCCTTCTTCTTCATATTCTGCAAGTCTACGTAGGATTTCGTCATTTTCCCTGACTACCGCCTGAATTGCCTCTCTGAGGCGCTTAGGCCTCATCAGGTATTTTTCTACTAAATTAAATAACATGGGTTCTCTTTCTCGCCGCACTTTTCGCTTTCACTAATTGCGATCAATATGGTCCATAATGATTAAAATGAAGGTATGAATATACCTTATCTATATTACCTGATTGTATCAGAGTCATAGGAACCCCGTCAAGAGCTGTATTATGCCCGTATAACCACTTCAGGGCATTTCCCACATTGTCTCCTACAATAGCAAATAGCATGTCTACTACTTCATCTATCTTGTCGTTCACTTAGGTTCCTCTATTGATTGTCTATCTAAAGTAAAATGATTAACAGAGTAACCAAACTTCATCTTCTTTAAGCGCTTATCTATAGCCCTCCACATACCCCAATCTGAGTATGCCAAACCCCCTTTACAAGCACTTGACCAGTATCCACCGTCTTCTCTTTCATACCACTTCTGAATCTCCCAGAATCTGGCTCTCTTGCCATATCTCCAGTCACGAGTTACCTTGATAATGTATGCTGGTCTTTCAATGTTCTTTTTACCCATTGTTTTCCTTAAATACTATATCATATGTGTAAGGAAATGAGCCTTTGGTTAGCTCTTTGACCGCCTCCGCATACTTTCTGATTTCGTACTGTGCATCTTGTGGAAGACGCTGATTCAGGAAGGCCAGTGATCCGTGCAAGGATACCGTCCAGCGCCAGCGAACATACATGCCATAGGCTGGCAAGAATAGTCTGGCTAGCTCTGGAGCCACGCCTTCGTCCATCGCTCTTTGGTAAAGCTCTTCACCGCTCTTAATATAACTCTCTAATTCAGTAGTCATGTAATGACCTTTACCTTCAATGATAGGATCTCCAGAACCCTGCTTAGAGTTCTCTGGCTTTGACCTCCACTCAGTAGCCTTGGGTACATAAAACTCTTCGTTCTCTGTGATATAGCGTCTAGAAGACTCATTCCAGCCATTCTGATCGTCTACATGTGTTGATGCCACTGCATGCTTCCACCACTGCCTAGCAACGAATAGTGGTGCATAAATCTCAAATGTGAGTGCTGCATGCCTAAATGGTGATGTATGATTTTCATTCCACAAGAACTTAATTAGTCTTTGATCTGCTATGGTCAACGAACCATCTTCTCTAAGCTTAGACTCTTTATCATAAGATACTCGTGCAGCATTGGCTACCGATAGGTCATTTCCAAGAACATCAACTAATCTAACATAACCTTTATCTAATACATCAATTTTCATTTAATTAAACATCCTCGGACTAAATAGATTTTTCCATGAATGGAAGGCCCATCCATTTTTGGTACGGTAATAGGTAAGCTCAAATATGGCATACTCAGTTCTTACATGATCAATAACTGTTTGAGTTATATCTGAGGTATTATAGTATTTACCCATCATTGGTCCATTAATTGCGATCACTTGAAAACTCTTCTCTAATTGCATCACCAACACAATATGAAGCAAATGCTAATCCAAATCCCACAATAAGTATCAAAAATAGTTTTTGCTGAAATACTCCAAGATACATAAATAAGCCTACTGGTATTGCACCTGTTATAAAATCTTTAAGCACTTTTACCCCTAGCGATAGCGACTGCTTCCTTCATACCATCTCGCCAATAAACATCGCCCTGACTGGTGAAATCGCCTAAGCCCGCCTGATACTTTCGTATCTGAGCATCTTTAATTGCGGTCTCAATTTCCTGTGCTACTTGCTCACGAAGTACAGACTCAAGATCTTGCAATATCTTTTTAACTAAAGCATCTTCCATGTTCCCAGCATATTCCATAAGAAGTTGTACTGTTAATTGTTCTTTATCCATTACATAGTCCATTCTTCTATCAATGCCTCATAAATTTTAATGGCAAGATCGGACGGTAGAATTAAAGTCCTACATCCATACATATCATCTTCAGTACTAATAATAGCCTTTTGGCCATCTTTAATATTATAGTCAATATTTAGTTTCATTTCAACTCCTTTGTATTGGTTGAATAAATAATTTTAATTGGCTCTGATCCGTCATAAAGATATGGAGAACAATTTCTACAGGTACAGGCGTTCATTTTAACCACATCTCAATAGCCTACGCCAGTTAGTTTGTATTTACCCTTTTCAAATTCTGTATAAGTTGCATAGTATCTACGAGTAAACTCATCAGCACTATCTGGGCGAGATACAGGGTTATTTAATGCAAGCTCATTGGGTAATGGTATGCGAATTTCATAAACATAACTTCTTAATTCGTAAGTCTGCCCATCCATCCAGCCTCCATATAATTCAATTATCACAATACAGCCCTCAATAATCCACCGACACAATAAGCAAGTCCAAGTAACGTTAAGATAGCAATAAACCTTTCTCCCCATTCGGAGGATGCTGCTATGAACCATAGTCCAGCACCAAATCCAATTACTGCCAATCCTAATAATAAATTAATAATCATCCAAGAATCTCCACAATCTCTTTTTTAATTCCGATCCAATCTTCTTCATGGTAGTACCAGCGATTAGCATCATCATTAATAATATAGGCTTCTATATCTCCTGCGGTACCCCAGAAAATACGATCAACTATTTCTTTTTTTAATTCATTAAACTCTTCATCATTTTCGCAGCCTTGCAGGGCATCACATCCAGAACATGATCCATACCCAATAACAATGAACCCAAACTTTTCATTATTTTTTAGTAGGTATACATAATCCCCTTGCCATGATCCAATTACCCAATCCTTAAGAATTTCTCCTTGAGTAGCAACTATCCCATCATAACTCATAGGTGGTGAATAGTATTCGTATGTCATTTTACCTCCGCCTTTAACATTTTAATAATATCATTTGCCTTAGATTCCGTCAATCCTGATAGCTCATATGCTGGGAATCCTACTTTATCATTTTCATCCCAGTATTCAGTTCTTTCTAAGAATCTAACAGCACCTTCAATTTCATTTCTTAGTTTAGCAATCATCCATAGCATTGCGTCTTCTTCTGTATCAAACTTAGGTGTATCATAGGAATTTCCTATATATCCGTGATGATGAGCAGAATATTTTGGGGCATTGCCATAAGACCACATCTTCTCGATCCAAAAATGACAGTCTCTATCTTTATGATGATCTACTGCAACATAGCTGCACCATCTATTTGTTAGAATAGTTATCTGTTGTTCGAGACTTAGCACTATTAGCCAACCTTTGCCATAATGTGCTTATGGTTAATTAGCAGGTACTTGTTGCCTTCCTCATCTTCAATATCCGTTCCAGTATGATCTGGGAAATATACAACATCTCCAATATCAAGTTCTGGGATAGGAATTAGATCGCCTTTATAATTGACTTCTCCCATTCCCATATCTACAATGGTTCCGTTCTTTGGGCCAGCATCATTAAATACTGCTGAAATAACTAATCCAGACTTAGTTGTCTTCTCTGAATCCGCCACCTTTGTTACTAATAGCATTCCGCCAATTGGTTTAATCATCTTCATCTTCTTCCGTTTCAAATAGGTCATAATCAATATCTTTTAGTTGACTAAGGTTATTATATAATACGTATGCAATTGCTGCAATACCCAATCCAATTCCTATAAAAGTAATTGTTTTGTAGCTCATAGTGGTATCTCATTTACTTTCTCTTTAGACCAATGGATATATGATCTAATATACACAATAGCATATGCCAATGCGCTAAATATAAAGCCATACTGCTCTGTGATTAAAGCATAAGCAATCCACAGACATTCATTAAATAGTAATACAAGCCATCCCCATATTGTCTTTCTTCCGACAAAATATATGCCTGCTACTCCTATTACTGCAAGGATCCATGACCAAAACATTATTCTTCCAATTCTTCTTCAATTAAGTTCCAATACCTGCGTTTCCAGGTCTCTAATTCTTCTTCTGATTTCACTAACATTTTTCTTGCATTATCACGAGCCTCGTAAGACTCATCGATTAAGCTTTGCATATATGCTGTTTGGGTAGTTATATCCTTATTTAAAGCTTGATACATTCCCATTTTTCTTCCCACCACAAAAGAAACAAATACAAAAAATATCTCTAACATCTCCGCCTCTTTCTCTATGCCTTAATTATATAGGAGAGTCTAGGGTTTTGTCAATAGAATCATCTATTGTTCTGCTGTGTTCTTTATCACAGCTACCACATTCCTTACACATATATCTCCAATAAAGATCCCCACCAGCCCTAATAGTAGGGCTTAGTGGGGAATACTTAATTAAACCTTCTTCGGCTTAGTCTTTTTCTGTCCAAGTACGGTCTCTCTGCGAATACCATGCTTGTTAGTATCTACTTTAGTTGCTGGTCGTGGACCATTGATACCAGATTTAAATTTACCTTGAGAAGGATTTCTTTTTCCAGCTTCTTGCGAAGTTACTGCGCCAGACGGTTGACTGTTTGGCGGAGTATCCATTCCTGTACCATTTTCAGACACTAGTTCATATCCATTTCTGTTTTTGAAACTCCAAGATTATTCATTGAGTCTGTTCCGAACATTTCTGGTGTATCTAGTTGGCCTGGACCAACATCATAAACATTTTGATTGGGCATTTCTACGCCCATGAATGCCTCTGAACTGCATCCACACATAGCACACATATTAGTTACCTGTGCCGAATGCTGATGTTTCCGCTGCTGTGTGTACCATCTTGTTTGTTGTTCCTGCTGGGCCTTGCTGTGACATATCACTTGCTGGGAAAGCTGCTGCTGGGTCTGCTGCGTACTGAACGCCGTCCCATACTGGTGCATCATTAACCTTTGGTGATGTAAATCCGTTTAAATCTTTTCCGTCTGCCATTTTGTTCTCCTATAGGGTTTTATTTAGGTGGATCTAGAATGCCACCTATCATACTATTATAGCATTTATTACTTCTTATATTTGTCGTGCCAGCATGCCTCACACACCATTATATACTTGGTTTCTGTGCTAGTCAGGCGGGATGCAGTATTATTACACCCCGCCATTTCGCATAAATCTTCTGAGGACATTACTTCTTTTTAGTAGTCTTCTTAGGAGCTGTCTTTTTTACAGGAGCCTTCTTCTTTGCTGGGGCTGCCTTCTTGACCACCTTCTTTTTTGGGGCAGTGGCCTTCTTTTTTGCAGTAGGCTTAACTACTGTGACACGTCGTTCAAATTCTGTGCCTTCCTGCAAAATACCGTCATTGTCTCGATCAATGGCATTCATATCAAATCCCTTTACCAATGTTGGGAAAAGGAATATCTTTAGTTTCTTTAACATTTATTTCCTATCTATTTTATAAGTAATATAATCAATTACTTGTTTAGGAGTCCACTCTTCTGGGAACTCAAAATTATTAATTTTATCTATTAGTACTTTAGTATACTTTTTTTCAAAGTATTCCTCTAACTTAGAAAGTTGATCTTGTACCATATATGTATTTTATCATTTATATGTCAATGGGGCAAGGTCTCCCCTGCCCCACCAACAATATAAGGACTACTTCTTAAGTGTTACCTTAAGCTTAGGGAACTTCTTGTTCCACTTTGAGGCTAGAGCATTATACTCAGCCTTGTACTTTGCTGCTGCTGTTGCAAGGGCTAGATCCGCTGCTACCTTTGCGGTAACTGTTGCTGAATCTGAAGCAGCCTTTGCGTCCGCAAGAGCCTTATCTGCTGCAACCTTATCTGCTGCACGACCAGCCTTCTCTGCTGCAAGAAGATTTGCTGCTGCCTGTGCATCAAGTGCACGACCAGCCTTCTCTGCTGCAAGCTGTGCTGTTAGGGAAGCAACTGTTCCATTTAGATCTGATACAGTAAATGCTGCCTGTGCTGCCTTAACTGGTGCTGTAAGACCAGTTACTGTCGCTGCTGATGTAGCGCCTGTAACAACAACTGTTACTGTGCCAGCAACTCCAACTGCAAGCGATGCTGTCTTTGATCCAGCAACTAGTGTTGTATCTGCAGTTGCTTCTGCAGTTGTTGATGTAACCAATGTCTTTGTGACTGATCCATCAGCAAATGTCGATCCAATTACTGTAGCGGTGATTGTTTCACCAGTAAGAATTGGGTTTCCAAATACGTCTGTAGCAGATACAGTTACAGTTGGGATTGTTCCGACTGCTGATGCTGCTGGGACTGCAACTGCAACATTTGATGCTGCTCCTGCTGTACCCTTAATGTAAACAATTGTTGAATAAGCACCATTTGTAATGGTAACTGTTCCGACCTTTACACTTGTTGTATAAGCATAAACAGTAATCGCTGATCCAGCTGATACGACTGAAAGTGTTGATACTCCAGACGCAATTGTCTTAGGGGCATCTGTTGTATGCAGAGCAGTTACAAGCTTAACTGTATCTGATGCTACGAATGATACTGTGGTAGCCGTGTCAGCTGTTGCTGCAAGTGCTACTGATGTTCCAGATGTAATCTGGTTTGCTGCTGGTACCGCAACTGTTGCGGGTGCTGCAGATGTTGTTGCGTTTGTTACTGTTGCAACTGTAACGGCAAGCGGTGCTGCCGAAGACGTTGATACAGAAACAGCAGTAATTGCTAGAGCTGCAGCAGTAGCAATTGATAGTTTCTTAAATGACTTCATTTAATTTATTCTCCTTAATTTATCCACCTCTAGATGAGCGTGGAATTTTAGTTTGTGTACGAGTTCCGCCATTGTGACGGAGAGTGATTATCTTCTACTTCTTTTTTCGTATCAATGTCTTCGTACATTCGAACAATATGAATACACGGATCATGACCTTCATCAAATTCCGCATATTCTGGTTCAGACATTGGTAGTCCGTCATGTGTACTGCATACAGGAGGTCCGCACCAACCACTTTTTATACCGTATGAAATCCATTCGTCAAATGTTAGATCCATTCCGACAACTCCTTTAGGAGCATGTGCTTGGGCTTTGCGCCAATCACTGTATGGACTGGAATTCCATCCTTAAATAATACCATAGTTGGAATTGAATGTATAGAGTATTCTGCAGGTTTTACAGGATTCTCATCAATATTTAACTTACCAACCAGTAGCCCATTAGCTTCGGAGATTTCATCTAAGATTGGGGATACCTTTTTGCAAGGACCACACCATTCTGCCCAGAAATCGACTAAGATTAGGCTATTATTTTCTATAGATTCCTGAAAGTTTGCATCTGTAATTATCATTTCGACTCCACATGAGTTGGCCAATAGTAGTTGCATGATTCGCAACAAGTATATCCAAGATCACGGTAATCTGAATATTCATTATAGAAGTAATACTTTTCAGGATCCTTCTCAAATAGACGACCCTTGTGTGTGTAATGAAGATTATTATCTCCTAGCCACCAAGGTTCTTCTGATTCAAGCATGATGAAGTGGTCTTGATATATTTCATCAAACTGTGCTCGTGTGCTATTCTTGTAACCACGAAGAATAATTTCTTTAACAATTGCTTCGTTGTACATAAATAGCCAGTCTTCATGTCCATACCACATTTTAACTGCTGGGTGGTTTTTCCATGCGCCTGAACTATATAGTCCAGCTAAAGACTTAAGTATCTGTAGGTTCTCTACGCTTTGCTTGATAAGACGCTTACGGTCTAAGTGTTTTGCGGTCTCATCAAAGTCCGCCTCTGGTAAGAATGTTTGCATGATACCTATTCTACTAAATCATTCAGTCCTAGTCAATACTAGGCTTGATCCTTCAACTCTTCTGCAGCCTCATTAATCTTATCCATATACATCTGAATAACAAATAAGGCTGTTTCAGAAGCATTTTGGGAAAGAGGTGCAAGTGTTTCTTCATTCTTTTCTGATTCAGGCACAGCATTCGCCCACTTTTGAAATAATGCTGTTTGAATATCTTTAACTATTTGCTCTAACACGGTCATTCTGTTATCCATTTAGAGCACCCGCCAAATCAAATAGCTTTCCAGTTCCCTGCTTACCTTTAATCGGCTTAGATGTTTTTGAAACCAATTCATAGATTTGAGATGCATTTAGTTGTGGCTTAGCCTGCTTCAACGCTATCCACTGTGCTGCAACAATTTGAGTTGAGATAGATGTTCCAGCGGCATTCTTAGTCTGATTACCTGGTACTGAAACTCTAACGTTGCCATTAGCATGAAAATCAATAAGCATGGGGTCGTAATTGCTATAAAGCTCGATACCGTTCTTTGTGCCAGCACCTACAGCAATAGATTCTGGAATACATGAAGGCCAGTCGATCATCTTATAGTTTCGATTGTTTCCAGTAGCAAGGAATGTTGGGATTCCAACAGACAACAAGTTCTTGATTGACTGCTGAGTTACTGGTGTGGAAGGGCAATAATTTGGCAATGGCATTAGGTTGCCGTGACCCTGAGACATTGATACCGCTTGGATATTAAACTTATCTTTGTTTGCATATACCCAATTCAATGCGTTATATACTGTTGCCTCACCTGCAATTTGCCTATCATAATTGATATTTTGTCCAATAATACGGACGAAGACAATGTTCATGTTTGGATTCGCTGCAATTGCTGCTGATGCCATTTGTGTCCCATGATCAAAGTTGTTCTTTGTAATTGCTTCAAATGGCAATGAGGATGATCCAGGACCCTCCATAAATGATTGGCCATTTGGACATGTTGTCCATTCCAAGATACATACCTCGTGAACTAATTTAGCTTTAATAGAAGGGATAGATGTATCTAGAGCTGTGTCTAGGATTGCAAGAGTAGGTACCTGGGTGGTACTGTTCTTGATATTTGCGTATGATGTTGATGGTACTAATAGGGTTAGGGCAACTAGGCCCAGTATAATTTTTTTGTTCATAAGTACATAATACTAAATATGACAGATCCTGTCAATAGTACTATTTGTTCTTATTTAGTTTTGCTTCGTACCACTTCCCAGCATCCATGTCTGGGCCTTTTACTTTATTTTCTTCTAGCAATAAAGTTACCGCTGTATTTAAATATTCAATCTGGAATTGCATTCTGAGCATTTCCATTTCAAGTAATCTAATTCTATCTGACTTTCTCATTCCTGACTCTCTCTGTCTAAGGGGGTTGGCGCCGTTGCAAGGCTTCCACATTCCACACACTGCATATCTAAATAGTAAGTTGCTATTTCGTAGTTATCAAATACTGCTTTAACATAGAAGGCCTGAGATCCACATATGCACTCGTGGGTAGGGTTTCCACGCAGGTCCAGAGTATTATCTTCCTGCTCTCTTCTAGCCTCGTCTACATCGTTTTTATCAAACACAAGTACGTCATACTTATTGAAGAAATCTTTTACAGCCCCGACAGCAATAAGTCCAGCTATAAACAATGATAGTCTGCTAAACAGTTTCATAAATCTATTATACTCTATACCTGAATGTATGTAAAGGGGGGAGCAACGCTCATTGAAAACTCAGATGCGGCCTCTAGAGCAGCCTTTATTCTTAGCTTAGGGTTCTTTTGATTCTTTGTGGCATGAAGGGCTCCAAGAGCAAAGAAGGCTCCGCTTCCTTCTGCCATGTAGTTAACTACATTCTCTCCAACATGGAAGTCTTCATCTATAGTAAAGATTCTACCTTCTAGTCCTACGATAAATACTCCACCTGAATCTTCATCTGAGTTCTGTCCTATTGCACCATATCCACCATCTTTAAAAGCAACTTTTACAGAATCAATAAACTTAGTTCTCATAAATTTATCTAATCCAGAATTAGTTTTTGTTGGAGTGTATTTTGGTGGATTCCAAGAGTACTGGAGGATTTGACCCATACGAAATGAATCAGTAAATGCAACTGCATACTGACCTACTTTAAAACATTTAGGTTCTTTTCTTGAAAGGATCCATCCACTCTTATCATCAGAAGCGGCATGATCAGAACCCATATAAACGGTTCCATTTTGGGCAATAGCTACTATGCAGGTCATAACCTTAGTATACTATTTTTAAAATTCGGAGTCCAGCTGGTTTAAATCCTCTATTTTATGATCAATGAATGATAGTTTAAGCATTGTTTCTTCAAGCTCAGATTTAACCGATATAAGCTCCTGAATGGCATTATAATATTTATCTTTCCATTCTGTTAATTCACGCTCAAGTTTATATAAGGATATTTTTAGATCTTTTATTTCTATCTTTAAATGATCCTGCTCACGCTCCTGCCTGCGTATATTTTCTTTTTTATTATCTTTTATGGCAGCAATAATAGCCGTTCCCATTCCGCTCAAAATAGCGGCTGAAATAGCAATTATTATAGAGGTGTAATTTACATCCATGATAAACTAATTATACAGGCAAAATAACCTAAATTAAGAGTTCCGATGCAGTAATTTCATTTCCAATATAACGCTTTTTAATAATAAATTCCTTAACATGCTCTGGTCCATTAGACCTTCCAGCAAGTATGATAACCCACCTAGGCTCTAGTTTACTAGAATTACATGTATCGCAAACAAGCAAATTAATAGGTAGTAGGGATGACTTTCGCACATCCAACTTATTCTTTGACTTATTACAGCTGTAGCATAAAATCTTGTCCATTAATCTGATTCCTCAATATGTTTAAATACTATCTCATCTACTATAGTAAATTCATCATTTTCCATAAGTTCGTTATACTCTATTCCGTCCTTATTATATCTCACAATTGATGCCCATGCACCAAGCTTTTCGACAGTTCCATAGCACTGCTCTGAGTGTATAAATACAATATGCGTAGTATCATAATACTCTCTCACTGGGCTTGCCCTCCAATTCGCACCTTACTCCATATGACTCGATCAACTTCTTGATCTTACTTACGTAATCAATAACCATTTCTTTTTTGATTCCATCAAACTGTAAAAAATTATCTTCATATAGTCTTAGTGCTAGGAAGTCTGGGTACATTACCACATCCATTAAAAGCATGGCAGGCTTTTTAACCTGATGAACTGCTTTTCTCATCTCTTCTGTATAAAATACTGGTTTATTAGGCTCACCTGTCCAGTGGTTAATTCCATACTTAAAATGTTCTTTTAACTTATCATCGCTTTTATCAATAAACATTTTTCTTTTTTAACCTCTTCCAAGTATCTGCTGTCTTATGCAAGTTCTTAGATTTATCTATAGAACCTGAGCTTAAATAAACTCCACCCCATACTCCATATTCGTTACCATCTGATCCAGATTCGTAACACATACTAATTACAGGGCAGCTTAAACACATCTCATCAATATTATTTGCTATGTTAGAATCAGATTCATACTTTTCGTAAAATAGATTAGTATCCATGCCCCTGCATATGCCAAGGTGGAACCAGTCTAAATCATCTGCGTCTATGCCTAAATCATTTAAAATGTCTGACATATTTTGTGGGCAACTTCCATATTCCGTTACTATTAACAGCAATTCTTTCTGCTGTTCCCCAAGTGTTCTCTCTGAACATGCCCTTTATGTTTGTGAATCCACTGCTGTCTTTTTTCCAAATTATGAGATCATAATTATCCCAATATGGAGTTATATTCTTAGCCTTCTTCATGAAGACTTCGACACCAAGTTCTGTTAAATTTAACATTATTTCCTAAACATAAACCGTAGCATCCCACTAGTATATATTATACAGTAAACGCTACGGCTATGTCAATGCTTATTTGATAAAAGTTCCATCCCATATGGACTTTTGCATTTTCTCAACTGGTACGCAATTTGGCACCATTCTTCCATTCTTTTCTTTCATGCCTCGCTGGGTATATCCTGACCAGCATGCCTTTTCCATATTGTCCCATTTATCTTCATCTTCATTGTCTGATTCATAAGACTTACTCATGCACTCTTCGCAATCTTCGCAGCTTGTATTATTTGCCTTGCATGTATCGCATCCGCAATCTTCATAAGCTTTGCTAATTGGCCAATTAACTTCATTTTTGTCTGGATCTCCAACTGGAGATGGGCCTTGTGGCTCAATTCCAGCATCTTCTGGATCTCCTGGCTCTGGCATCTCTTCTTCATCCTCTTCAGGCATTTCAATCATTTGCTCAATGGCTTCCATCAAGTGTTCAATAACCATTCCCAGCTGTTCTTTTGTAACCTCTGGACGTAAAGCTTTTGTGATCTCTTCATCATCTGGAATCTCAATAATAGTTTCTGCTGGATTTACAGCATCATCAAGCATGTCTTTAATTTCTTCAAATAGTTCGTCTTGAGTTAAAGACTTCTTCATATTTTTTTCACGCTCTACAATTTTACGTGACCATGAAAATCCTGCGTCTCCGCCCCAAGCAAGCCACATAATTTTTCCGTTTGAAGGATTTTCTGAGTTATCCCAGTCTTTACCCTTCTTGTCTACTTCATGACGAGAGAAATAAGAATACATTCTTTTAACTGTTGATAGGCTAAGAGTTTCGCCTCTAGCAAGTTGTCCTGCACGAGTCCAACCTACTGCTGTTCCAGCTCCCTTAGCTTTACCCTGCTCTTTTAATTTAATTGCACGACGGGCTGCAGACTGCATGCCAGATGTTGGTTTGTATCCTTCTTTAGCCATTATTTCTCCTTAACGCCAATTATCTTCACAGACTTGACTTCTTCATCTACACCAAATATATCATTGATGTAATCTCTAGCATCTTCTTCGCTAAACGCTTGAACTTCTGCGTTGACTTCAAGCTTAATGCTATAAGTTTTCATTATTTAATTTCTTGATTACAGGCTGGGCAAACTTTTTTAGATGGTGCAGGAGAAGCTGCTGTAGCTGTCTTTGCGGTACCCTTAAATTTTGGACGGCCAAACCCAACAATTGAAATCATTTCTCCAGCTTTGTTTTTCTTATATGCACGAAGCTTCTTTGAAACTTGTCCACCATTACGTTGTGAGCCCTTCTTATCTGGGCTGGTATTACCTTCAATACACCAAACCGTTCCATCTTCGTTATCCTTGATGACAATTCCTACGTGAGAAATTCTATCGACACCATCTGATGGGAAATCAAAATAGGCAATATCTCCTGGCTCTGGATCCGCAATGTCTCCATCAATCCATGCTCCAGCTTTCTTAAATGCTTGAGCTCCACCTGGAGTATACACAGTATTCGGAACCTTTACGCCAGCTTCATTAGCACACCAATTAACAAATGATCCACACCATGGCTGAAAGTTAGCCTTTGTGTAAGCGCCGTACTTTGTTTCGTTATCTTTAGGACCTTCAATGGTTCCTAATTCTGCTGTAGCAACCTCAATTAAACGTGCTGCTGTACCTTGTTCTGCCATAATTAATCTTCCTTATCCCAATCAGTATCAACTGGCTGTGCTTCTGGCATTGCTCCATCTGGCTTTGCTGCCAAACGTGCTGCTGTTGCATCAATCTCTGCCTCAAGCTTCTTATCAGCCTGTGTGTTCTTTGCATCGACTTCTTTATTTTGTAGTTGAGCCGCCATAATATCTTTAGCCCCTGAGTTTCCAATAAGAATTCCTGCAAGGGTTCCTGTAATAAATGTTGCAATGCTTCCCAAAACATTAAAGAACATCTTGTCATTTTCAGACTGTGCTCCGATAGGTTGAGTTACAAACAAAAGTCCATAAATGATTCCAATTGCTGTTAGAAACAAAATGCTTCCGAGAGTTATTCCTAGAATAAACTTTAAGCGAGCATCTAAATCTGCTGGCGTTAGTCTTTGTTTAACCATTTGTTATTTCCTGTTCTGGTGTTGTAGGTGTAATCTTTATTACATCCTTTGTACAAGTCTGTGATGCCTCACATACTGGAGGATTGCATTCCCTAAGCTCCCAATTTTCGGGATCTTGGCATTCATAGCGATACCTATTTAAAGAGTCTGCCCCGCATGCACTCAATGATACCATTAATAGCCCAGATAGGGCAATAGCGATTAATTTCCTCATACCACTATTATACCCTATTCCGATTCTTTATTTCTAATAGGGCTAGTAATAATCCATAAAGCTGTTGTAGCAATAATTCCGTATCCTACAATCGTTTTGGCGCTTCCGTCAAGGACAACCCATGCAATAAACATTCCAAGAAGGGTCCATGCCTGGTCAACCATATCCTTTAAGATATTTTTTACTATTCTTACCATCTTCTACCTCCTCGTGAACCTGGTGAATTTGCTCCTGAGCCTCCACCAGAACTTCCTCCGCCCCCTGTGCCACCGCCCGTGGCCCCTCCTGCGGCAACTGCTGCTGCATTAATTGCTGCACCTGCTGCCACAACTGTTGCAACTACCATATCTGTTGCCTCTTCTCTTTCTTGATCTGACATATCTGCGCCTATGCTTCCAAATGCAGCTAATGCTGCTGCTGGATTAGTAAACAGTTCTTCTACTAATGCTCCTGGATTTTGTAATAATTCTACTTGAGCAGCAACTTCTGCAGTAATCACAACAGCATTTCCATTTTCATCTTTACGAACATCCACTGGAGTTGATGGCGGTAAATCAGAATAAGATATACCTGCTGCTTTTATATCTGCAGACGATATTGATTCTCCTGGCTTAATATTTTCAATAAGCTTTTCTACAACAATCTCCTTTTGCTTTTCAGTTAAACGACCTTCTTCTGCTGCCTTCTTTAATTCTTCTTCTTTTGCTTTTGCTGCTTCTAGCTCTGCAGCTTTAGCTTCCGCCTCTGCCTTAGCATCTGCCGCTTTTTGTGCTTTAGCTTCCGCCTCTGCCTTAGCATTTGCTTCTTCCTGAGCCTTTGCTTCTGCTTCAGCCTTAGCGTTTGCTTCTGCTTGTGCTGCCGCTTCAGCTTCCGCTGCTAGTCTATCTGCTTCCGCTTTTGCTTCAGCTTCAGCTTTTTCTTTTGCCTCTTGCTCTGCTTTTGCTGCTTCTGCTTCTGCGGCTATGCGATCAGCTTCTGCTTTAGCAGCGGCCTCTTCTGCTTGAATACGATCTGCTTCTGCCTTTGCTGCAGCTTCCGCTGCTGCTTTAGCTTCTGCTTCTGCCTTTGCTGCAGCTTCCGCTGCTGCTCTGGCTGCTTGTTCTGCAGCTGCGGCATTTGCAGCTGCTTGTTGTGCTGCAGATTCTGCTGCGGCATTTGCAGCTGCTTGTTGTGCTGCTCTTTGCTCAGCATAATAATTAATTGTAACCTGTGCTGCATTTGTCATTGCGACAACAGCTTCGTTTACTTTAACTAGTGCTGTATTAGCCAAAGAGTCTGCTGTTTGAATAGCAATTGTTAGGTTTTCATTTGCCGCTGTTAGGTTTTCTTGTTCTGTTGTTAGGTTTGTCTCAGCAGTTGTTAGGTTTGTTTCAGCATTTTCTAAGTTTGTTTCAGCCAATGTTTTTTCTTCTATAAGCGTTGTTAAAATTTCTGTTTCTTCTTGAACTACTGCTGTTTGACTTTCAATTTGAGCAGTTAAAGATTCATTGGTTACATTAGTCATTGGTTGAATTGCTTCGCCAGATGCCTCACGAACTCCAATTCTAGGACCATTATAAAGATTTGTTGTGTTTCCAGCAACGCTACTGACGCCAGTCCATTCTCCTGTTTCAGGATTTACTGTCATTGTCCAATTAACATTTGTAATAGGTCCATTGGAGTCGCCAAATCGATGCAAGTCCCAGTCGACAGCCAAAGTTGTTTCAGTAGTCGTAACAGTAATGCTTGCACCAGTACCAGCACTCATAAAATCTGATCCATAAACAGATATGTGAGGTCCAACTGGAAAATCCCAATAGTTAAAATCTCCAACACCAAAAGTGATAGTAGCCTTAGATGTTACATAAATTTGACTATTTGTTCCCTGACCTTCGTAAACAGTATCACCCATTTTAATATCAAACGGAGTTTGTATTTGTGTAGCAGCATCCCACATAGGAGGAAGAGCTGTAGTGGTTACTGTTGGTGTTTCAGGCGCAACAGGCGCAACATACCCGTCAGTTGTATATGTTTTAGTGTCAGATGGAGTATTTTGCAAAGCATTTAATTCTGCTGTTTCTGTGGCCACGACTACTGTTTGCGATTCAACTTCTGATGCGACAATATCTAATTCAGTATTTGCTGCTTGCACTACCGCTGTTGCTGATTCAACTTCAGTTATTGCTGTATTTACAACTGCAGTTTGAGACTCAACTTCAGCCTGTGCTATTGTTGCAATAGATACTGCAGTTTCTGCTGATTGTATTGCACTGTTGGCCTCTTCAACTTTGTCTGTTGCATCTGCTACTGCTGTAGCAATAGGTTCTTGAGTAGTAGCAATTGTAGTTGCAGACTGTGTGTCTGTATTTGGCACATTAGCCTGAATAGTGTTTATGATAGTTGTTGATTGAGTCTCGGCAGACTGCTGTAAAACCTCTTGAGCCTCACCTATCTTTGATTCAACTGTCTCAACTGTAACAGGAGTTGTTGCTGTAGATGTATCTGAAGAAGAGTCAGCTGGTGTTACCTGAACTGTAACCTCATCAGCGCTTGCTACGCTAGGTCCAAAAAGGAAAAGCCAGCCCATTATAAAAAGGCTGGTTAAAAAATACTGTAACTTTCTAGTCAACTAGGGATCTCCTAAGTAATGCAATACTTTTGCTTACTTAAGGATTATATCAGATATATGTTGTTAAATTAAATTAGTTAACTACTTAGGATTATCTGTTTTATAAAAGCCATTACCTTTAAACTGAATTCCCGTCGGGGTGTAGTGTCTTTGCATATCTTTGCCACAGTCATTGCATGATTGATCTGCTTTGTATTCAGAGATTGACATTGTTATTGGAACAACTACATCACTGCACTCACACTTGTATTCATATACTGGCATTTTTTATCTTTCTAATAGTAGAGAGCAGTTTTTAGACTTGCTCAGGTCTATCCTGCGGGTAGCGGCCCGCATATAGTCTGCGACTCCCCAGTGACGGGGTGCAGACTACTATTATACTATTTATTTGATTTTGATAGCTTTTGGCTTTTTTTCTTCTGGAACAATACGTTCTACAGTGATTCCCAGCATACCGTTTTTAAATTCTGCTGAAGTTACTTCCATAAATTCACCAAGCGCAAAAGAGCGTGTAAACTTACGTGTGGCAATTCCCTTATGCAGAGCCTCGCCAGTTTCTTCAGATGAAATTTCACCCTTAACAATTAGGGTTCCATTGTCTACTGTAACGTCAACGTCCTTCTTGTCAAAGCCTGCCAATGCTAGGTCGACTCTATATGTTTCATCGTCTACCTTAATTACATTATATGGGGGATAGCTTTCCTGTCTAGTTACATTAGACCATGTTTGTACGTTTGGGCCAAAGCCAATAAAAAATGGATCGTTTAGAAGATTATTCCAAAGAGATCCAGATGTTGTAAATGTTGTTACCATTTTATTCCTCCTTCAAGCGAATAAGTTAATATAGGACCCCTATTGGGCATCCTAATATAATTATACCATAATTGGAAAAAGAATTAAAGTATCTTTTTTTCCTTATCCTTCATCTTTTCTGCATCAGCTTCTGATGCATATAGGGCTCTTAGCTGGGCCTTAGCTGCACTTTCACCTGAATGGCATCCAACTAGCTCTCCGCTTCCCTGCTTAACAACAGCGTATCCACTACAACCTGCTACATTTTGTTTAATTTCCCAAGGCATTGTACTCTCCTAATCGTTTGGAATTTCTGGCATGTCTAATTCGATCAAGCCTTTTTCTTTTGCTAACTCTCGTCCTTCTGGACTCAGGTGAAATGTTGCCTCTAGATTCTCGTCATATTCAACTTCCACCAAACCTGCTTCGTACAGCTCTACAAGCGATCTATCTACATACTCAATGTGAGACTGCCACAATTCTGGAGCCAACTCTTTTGCTTTTTCATTTATTGAAAATATCATTTCGCCATTTTCGTCCATACCCTCAAGAGAAACTACTCCTATCTCTATATAGTAGGATAACTTTGAATCGCTATCTTCGTAATCTTCTTCGTTCATAATTTCTCCTTTGTACACCAGGTAGGACTTGAACCTACGATAGCCGAATTATGAGTTCGGGGCCTTAACCAACTTGGCTACTGGTGCCAAGTCTCTATTGTAACGTGCCGTCTTCATTTTTGTCAATGGTCTCTTCAACTATTTGCTGTACATACTCAGAAAAATGTTTCCTGATACTACCGCTTGGCCTTGAGCCCAAAGACTTCCATATTCTTTTATACTCTACTATATTTGAAAATGTCGTTGGACATACCAATATACCATTATACTCTTTTAGAACAGTTGGTAGAGGCACGTGCTTCCCGCAGCATTTACATTCTTTAGCTTTCTCTTGATATATACTCATACTATTTCCATTCCGTCTAATACATCTGATAATTCTTTTGGCATCCTTGGAGGCCTTATCATATTTGTAACAATTGTCTCATCTTCTTCTCTATCCCATTTCAAAGAGCTATAGGTATGTATATCTATTTCATCATTGTTCTGTGGCCTGCTTCTACTTATCGCATTAAATATAGATCCGCATACGGCGTCAGCTAAGTCTTTTGATCCCTTTCTTGGGTGGTCAACCTTATCTCTCATAATTTTTAACTGTAGCAGTTCGTCAATTAACAAAGGGATATGTGGTCCAGCAAGCCTGTCTTCTGCTACAACCATAGCCATATCGTCATAATGCTTTTTAGCAACAGATAATGTTTCTGTATTGATTCCATACTGCTTTAGTTGCTGCATCATGTCGTGTGAGTTCCATCGGTCAAAAGTACACACTCTTACTTTAAATCCTTTAGTTCTAAGGGAAAGAATATAATCTTTAACTTCAGTAAAATCAACAGACTTATCTGGAGTTGGAGTCCAGTATCTAACAACGTCTACTTCTACAATTGGTGCTGGCTGTGAATATGTATCTGTAACCTTTACATTTACCCATTTCTGAACATGAGCCATGGCAACAGCGCAATGGTCATGTTTTTGTGCAAGGTCTACGTGAATAAAATATTCCTTATCTGGATCTGGTGCAAACCAGCTTTCAAATCTTCCAAACTCATCGACAGCCAATGCCATATTGCTAAATGATTTTTCAATCTTTTCTCGTGACTTAAAGAAGGCATCAATTGCCTCTGATGGCATACACGCAAATCTTCCTAGTGCATCTGGAGCATTTTTATAGAATGCAACCTTGAAGTCATCAATACTTCTAGTTGGATTAATCTCCCACGTAGGCCTTTTGACTGCATATACTTTAGGATATTTATAAGAAAGAATATGATCCTCTTCCCATTCAATATCAAATTCATTTCCAATAGTTCCGTCTGGCAATGACTCGTCTAGCTTAAAGTGATGAGTTCTAATAACAACTTCCTTCTCAGCTACAACATCATCGTATCTCTGTTGAATATAGTCATTCTTATATCTTGGGAAAGAAAGCAGGATAACCTTACCGTAATCTGGGAAACGTGAGTCTACTGATGCCCTATACATATCGTATATAGCAGATCCAGTTTTTGCCTGCTCATGACCTGTAGTGTTTTCTGTAGCAAAACCAGAAATCTCGTCGAGAATGATAACGATAACGTTATATCCTTCCCAAGCTTCACGTTCAGAGTGACCTGAATGAACTGTAATATTTTTATTAAACTTTATTTCAGAAGCTTTTTCTGTATACTTACCGATAAACCAAGGAGATTTATCTATACGTGTTCTAAAGCCTTTAAAGAAAACGTTGTTTGCCTGTTGTGCGTTAATGGCTATGTTAATAATATCAATTGAATCGCCAGGAGGCTTTCCATAATAATGTGCTGGGTCTTTAAGGCATAGCAAAAGATATACAATGTATGCTACAGATATAGTCGAGCAATAATCTTTTCCAGAACCCTTACCTAATTGAGCAACAACCTCATTGGCTGTTTGCTTAAACATTCTTTTACCCTCTTCTTCTCCGAAGAGTTTAATTAGAGTTGATTCTTTATAAACCTGTGAACTTTTTTCAATTAGAGTGTATTGATATTCTGATAGATGTGGAAGCCCAAGATACTCAGGGCTTGTAACAAATGTACGTAGATCTACTGGGCGTTCATCAAATTCTTCGCCGTCTAGTATATCTATCAGATCATCAAAATTAAGATCCACTGGACTCCTCTTGATCAATTACAACTGCTTCAACTATTCCTGTTATTTGAGAAAGTCTCTTAGCAACCTCCATCTTACATTTAGGGCAGGTTGCAGTAACTTCCTTTAAAATCTTTACAAGGATATCCTGCTTTCTTTCTGTGTCAGCAATTTGTGTTGCTAGTTCCGCATTATCCAATAAGCCAATCTCTTGAAGCATGCCAATTCTTTTACCTTCAATGTCAGCAATTAGTTTTAGGGCACCAGACTTTACGCTAAGCTGCCCCGCCTGATCTGCATCTTCTACAGTTTTCCAGGCTTCTTTAATAAGCATTGCATAGTGTTGATCAGCACCTGAGATAGCCTCTTTAGCCCTGTCACGGGCCGCTGTGTCGTTGTGGACAACATTCTTCCACTCTCCTATAAGCTCAACTACCTCTGCCCTCTTAAAGCCAGTTAGGGCGGCAATCTGGGTGGGGTTATTGCCCTTGAGTAATTCCTCAACGACTTTATTCATGCGATCATAATGATCTATCAATTCAATTTCCATAGGGTACTATTATACCATCTTAGTCAACTAAAACAGATATCTTCTTGGCTATCTTAAGTAAGATTAAATAACCAATCATATCGTCAATATCATTATCTCCAGCAAAACCTGAGCCATTCTTGATTCTATTTATCTTATCATCAATACGGATTTTAATTTGCTCTTGATTATCCGCCTGAGAAAATATTCTAATTGGGCTCAAGGCTGAGTCTCCATACGAGATATTCTTTTTAATTAACATTTCTGCAATATCTAGACATTCAGAAATGATCTTTTGTCCAGATGGAGCATCTGTTGCTATTAGCTGTAGGTCTGTAATCCAAGCCTGATAGCCATTTTCTTTATTAGGGTAGCCCGCCATTATCTTTTCCTTATCAATCCGAATTGTTCTAAATATCTCTGTATGGTCATAGCAGAGACTCCGCATTCCTTGCCTATTTCTGTGACTGTTTTCTTTTGGACTACATACCTTCTATGCAACCACTCCTTGCTTTGATATAACTTCATATCAAAACCTAGCCAAATATGCACCAGTAATTTCAAACTCCTTGTGTTCTACAATTCCTGGAAATACTTTTAGAATTCTTTCTGTATCCCAATGATCTTCATGATGAATTTCATATGGATTTCCAAAACTTGCTCCTTGAGGATAATGAATAATTGGAATTGTAATTATTGCATTCTTAGCCTGCTTAGACATTTTATTCCACAGATCAGCAGATTCTGATTCTACCATATGCTCTAGTACATCTCCAAACATAACTAAGTCATAATCCCAGTTATCCCATTGTCTTGCATCAATATTATACAAATTGTCATAACGTTCTGTCAAGTTAAATTCTGCGACATATGGTTCCCATGCCTCTATGCCGTCTATAATAATAGAGTCTTTAAAATTTTCTCTAACTATTTGCTCTAAGATTCCGCTACCAGTTCCTACATCTAGGATATTTCTAGGATTAATATTTTTAATTTTTTCTAAAACCCAGTCCTTATTTGCTCCATCTGAATGTGGCATTATCTCTCCGTTAAAACTCTATTTGAATAATGTGCTATGCCGAATGCATCAGCAACATCAAAATCCTCTAACTGCAACGAATATTTATTATTAAAATAATCTACAGTTCTTTGTTTACGCATATTTCTTAGTTTATTTTTATACCAAGAGTCTGCGTATCCAGGATTTTTTACCCTTATGGCTTCTTTTTCATCTTTAGTTGGGTTCTTATTTCCAATATAGGATTGCCAAGCAGAGGGACTAATTGTAATTACTTTAGCTCCAGTAGACATTAGCTCAGCAATTACTACTCCATAAACATAAGATAGCTTTATTACTGCATCTGGGGATCTGACAAGTATAGCTCCCTCTACTGCAATATAGTCTGACTTTAATTCATCTAGCATTACATGCATCTTAACCTTAGCATCATATATTTTTTCATATATGTCTGCCCCGACAAATTCTATTTTACCCCATTTTATTGGCTTATCGTTTTCCATTAAACAGAAGGCAACTGAATTTGTAGAGGCATCTATGCCAAGTACTCGGTTAGCCTTAGTCTTAACAAGCTCAGCTAACTTCATTTATGCGCCCAACAATACTATTTCTTTTAGTTATATCTGTTTTCTTTTGGCAGGAGGCACATAAGGTAGTGTCATTGTATCTGCTAAGCTGAGCACCACACTTCTTGCAGCCACGAGAAGCACCATTTCTAATTGCCTTTTTCTCGTAATACTTTTCCATGATCCTTCTATTAGTGGCAACCCTGCAGCATTCATCTGTACAATATTTTTGATTATGCGTTTTGGCTTCAAACTCTTTAGAGCATTCTTTATTTGCACATATCATACTTCAACCATATCTTTCCACTCTCTGTGCAGCTTAAATGATTTCATTTGAGTATCCTCAAAAATATATTCATCACAGTGTAATCCATTTACACCTATGTGCTGCGATCTTGAAGCATGAGGAACAATTGTCTTTAAATTATTTTCTGGCAATACCCTAAGCGTAAGATTCCAATCCCATCCTGATGGCCCACCATTTACTCCAGAAGAGTAATCAAAGTCCCAAGTGTCTTTTATATAATTATTCCATCTATCTTTCCATGTACCCCAAATCTGTCCACGAAATACCGATAGCCTTGAAACAGAGTCTCTAGAATACTCTGGGAATTCATAGTTAGCAGATATCACTGCAATCTCATTATCATCCCTGTATTTTCTTTCTAGAAATGTAAAGTAATTGCCTAGATCCGTTGATGGAATTATGTCATCTTCTGCCAATATTAAAAATTCATACGAATCAAATAGGGTATTGAATCCATTCCATGTATTGTGAGCGCAACCCTGTTTCTCTAAATTAAGTATTGTCTTTACGTTTAAATTAGTACTATTAGAGAACTGACTTATTTCTTCTATTACTTGCTCAGTAGCATCTGAAGGATCTATTCTAAAATACATATCGTAATCAGATAAATCTCTTACGTTCTTCCACTGGCTTAATGTTTCTTTTAAATAATCTGGTCGATTATATACTGTGAAAAATATAGCTTTACTTGTCATACCTTTGGTACCGCAAACAATTCTATCTGTACTGTTCCAACAGGAGTTTCCTTGCTGTAACATTCTTTTTTAATTGGACAATATGTACATGGCATCTTAGACTTTGATGAACCTTCTGGCCTCATAGGAAGATCACCGTCTTTAAAGTTATCCCAGACCTCTCTCATCCATATAAATGTATCTTCAATAATTTTTGTATTCTTTTCATTCATTGAGACTGGTATAACAATTAACTCTTGAGTATTTTTATTTTCATACAAGAAGAATCCCTCTTTGGCATTCTTTAACTTCATATATGTAAGTAATTGAAGCATATGGTTTGGGGTAGGCTTCATTTCAGATTGACGAGCATCCCAAACTTCCTGCTTGGCTGTTTTGATTTCACCAATTACAGTCTCTCCATCATACTCCATAATCAAGTCAATGAACCCACGTATAGGAGGATATTCATTGATAATCTCTTCTTCTTCAGCCCTAAACTCAGGCATGGTGGCAATTAGTTTTTGAAGCCTCTCGTGAGCCTGTGTTCCTTGTGCCATATTAGCAACTGCTACGGCATCGTTATCATCAATAAACATTGCACCGCTAAAAGCCATATACCAATATCTTGGACATGTCCCATGACCGTAGCCAAGGGAGCTAGGACTAAATGACTTCTTGGTCATTTCCCCGTCTGCACGTTTTGTATTTCTATATGACTCATCTAGTAACTGAGCAAATCTTTCTGGGTCGAAATATTTTCCAGTATGCTTCTTAAACTTAAGATTCTTTACTATATCTCTACCCATTATGAATTGTACCTAACGACATACTTTAGTGCATCTACAAGCTTGTCGATGGACTCCTTTGCTGAATAATAAATATTCTTTTTATTGTTATTAGTTGTTCCAGCTTTATCTTTGGCTATAGTGGAATAGTATGAAGCCATCATTGAAAACTTGGTAGACATTGCTTGAAGTTCAATAATTAAATAAGGAGCTTTAGCAGAAGGAACATCTGGATTCATTAATAGCTTTACCACAATCGATAGGGCTCTGTCTAGCTGATCGTCACCCATATACTCATGCAGATCATTAAACTCTGTGATAGAGCTAATTAACTCTAATGTATTTTTATCTTCCGACATTCTTTGCCTTCTCCTTTTTATCTAATTTATCTATAAACAATCCAATAGGGTATCCAATAGAAAAACCTATCATTACACCAATAAGAATAAACTCAATCACTGATTGTCCTCCCAAAATTGAATTAGTTCTTCTAGAACCGCCCATTCAATAATTCCAAGTCTGACCTTGGATTCTGTTCCAATAATAATCTTTAACGCTGGATGCATATCTCTATTTACTTTAAATGTATCTGTACAAATCTTTGACCATACAGGTTTATTTAAAGTAAACGACGATGATGCCTCTTTATAGTCTACAAGAAATTGCTTCCATTGAGCATCACCCTTTTGATATTCACCTCGCCCAGAGTTTTTTTGAGCCTTAGCGCCATCTCTTTTTACTTCAGATCTTTCAGACATTAGTTAATCCTAAAAGAATTTTCATGACCATCTGGACATTCCCAAGTCATGGTCAAGGACATTGCGTCCCAAAAGTATTCCTCTGCATCTTTACTACATTTAGAGCAAGGCTTCTTACCGCCAAATCTCTCTAGCTCTGGTGCATGAATTTTTTCTGATGAGATAAACTCATTAAGATTTGGCACGTATTTCCTCCTGAAGCTTTTCAACTACCTCTGGATTATCACGAAGGTATTGCACTGCTTTTGCTCGTCCCTGGAATCTTTCTCCATTGACGGTATACCAAGCGCCACCTTTTTCCACTGCTCCGCACATTTCTGCAACATCTAAAGTTTCTCCTACCGCATCTATACCGAGAGTGTCCCCTTGGTAATAAAAGTCGTACTGTCCCGATAAATTTGGGGGGCCGAGTTTGTTGTAATCAATAATCCAGTTAACTGGCCTTCCGACCCTTTGTTCGATAATCTTGTCGCCAACTTTAATGCCAGCCTTAATAGCATTAGCCTCAGCTTCAGACGACCAGAGCTTAATGACCGTGGAAGAAAAGAACTTGACTGCCATTCCACCTGTTGGGATATGACTAGCATGCATAGATCCAAACTGATTTCGTTGTTGTGAGATGAGAACAAGTAGTGTGTTTTTGTTTGCATAATTTAACATCTTGACTGCGTGGGTCATATCCTTTGCTTCTGCGCCGATTTGCTTAGTGTCTTGCAAATCCTTGAGTTCGTTTCCGTCTTTTTCAAAATAGATTGCTGGCAATAGCGCAGATATAGAATCTACAACAATAATATCTACCCCAGCATCCATTAACTTGGTTGAAACATCAACCATATCATTAATAGTTTTTACCTTTGAGTGTATGAGAGAAGAAGAGTCTACTCCTAAAGCCTCTGCCCACTCTTGATCGTAAGAGTCTTCTGCATCAATCCATGCACAACTCTTACCTTCTTTTTGTGCAATTGCAATCATTTGCAAGCAGAAAGAAGACTTTCCAGCAGACTTGTTTCCCCAAACCATGACCTGACGACCATACCCCAGTCCACCACGCAAGGCCATGTTGAGTCCTATGCTTGGAGTTTGTTGTCGTTCTACTTTTACGTTTTGTGCTGACTGCACTCTTGCCCTAGTTTTTGGATCTAGTTTTGCCAATATATCATCTAATAAAATTTCCATTATTATTCTTTCTTCTCTCTACTAAGTATATCATTAAAACAGGTTGCCGTGAAGTCTTGGTCGCTCTTTATTTTTATTTATTTTAGCCTCTAGAATTTCATCTAGGCTATGCAGAACCTGCTCTTCATTTCTCATAGCAGCATAAACATCAAGCAGTCTAATAATTACATCTGCCATTTCCTCTACTACTTTTTCAGATCCGTGACTTTTTCTAATTGCTTCTAGCACTTCAGTAACTTCTGAATGTACTAGTGCAAGCTTATTGCCGATCTTGTCGTTAGAATATTCTCCATCCCAAAATCCTTTTTCACGTGCTGTTTCATGAAGAGTTGCTGCTAGTGCATCTAGACCATACTCAACCATAATACTATTCTTGTTCATTTTTATCTCTCAAACTAAATGTAAATGATGGGCCATTCTCATCATAATCTATTACCAATTCTTTTTCAGATTTGCCCGCATCTAAAAACCTTAGAGTTGGGACAGTCAAGCTTTGATACTCTTCTAGGACAGCAACAAGTACTTGATTGATACTTATTGATGTTACTAGACCCTCGATATTATCTGTCATTTTATTTCCTTAATCATTAATGTTCCGTCGTCTAATTTAGACAAAACCACTTTACATTTCATTCCCTCACGCATTTTTGCTAAGGCAATTTTATACATACTGGAAAATACAATTGCTCTGGTTAAGTTCTTGTCCTTGTCTGACATAACTATATGCGCCATTGTTTTACCAGCCTTAGTCTTATAAGGGGTAAAGTCTACCACAATATATTCGTTTTCTTCAAGATCGTATTCTTTTCTATAAAGAAAATCGACAAAGGAATCCTTGGAGTCTGGACTAATATCCTGAACCTTAACATACCTAGCAATTCTATTATCTCCTACGAGAATGAAGTACATTTGATTTGTTTCAATAGGGGTTTGCTCGTTATGGAATAAACCAATAGATCCAGTCTCATCAACTAATTCAATTCTAGCCCAACCACTTCCACGCTTAATTGATTTAGCCATACCAAACATAACGAATGATCCTAAATCATCAAACTCAGAAATTGGTCTTGCCTGGGTTTTAATTCTTGGTGGAAGGTCTAGGTTGAATGTAGGTATGCCTAGATATTCGTAGTAGTTATCCTTTTCTTTACCAGACCTTTGATTATCATCAAATGCCGCACCTCCAATTGAATTCAATGCTGCGATAGCTCTACTATTAATACCGCTACCCTTTTTAGAAGACTTGTCTATAAAGTCTTTATAATCAGAGTATGGCCTGCTATCTATAATCTTATTAGCAATGCTATCTGAAATAAACTTTACTTCTGCCAAGCCAAATCGGATAGCATTTTTTTGTAATGAAAAATATATATCAGATTCATTAACATGTGGCAGAAGAACCTTAAGGCCTAATCTTTTAGCCTCAATCAAATATTCCGTTCTAACATCTTTATCATTTTCGTTCTTAAGAATCGAAAACATGAACTCAAGTGGGTAGTAACGCTTAAGCCAAGCAGTATAGTAGCTAAGCATAGAGTAAGCAACGGCATGAGAACGATTAAAAGAATAACCTGCGTGAGCTTCAAACATATGCCAAAGAGTTTCTGACTGCTTCTTAGAAATGTGCTTAGACGCACCTTCGATAAACTTATCTTTAAATTGATCAAACTCTCTAGCATCCTTCTTCTTTCCAATAATCTTACGAACCTTGTCAGCCTCTGACCAAGACATTCCGCCTAAGTGCACACATGCCTGCATGACCTGCTCTTGGTAGATAATAACCCCATATGTATTTTGTGTAAATGGCTGCATAATTGGATGAACATACTGAACAGCCTCTTGCCCATTCTTTCTTTTAATATAAGATGCACCAACCGTATTCATTGCTCCTGGACGAACCAATGCATTGGATGCTGCTAAGTCTTCAAATGAACTGACTCCCATTTTGATCAATAGATTTGTATAGGGGGTTGCTTCAGCCTGGAATACTCCCTTTGTGTACCCCTCGCTTAAAGTCTTATAAACATCTTTATCGTCTAGCGGAAGTTCTGATAGGTTAATCTCTTTACCAGTACGATCTTTAATTGATTTAAGAGTGTCTGATATAACGGATAATGTTTTTAATCCTAAAGCGTCTAGTTTAATTAGACCAATGTCTGCGACAGTATCCATATCATATGCCACTACTGGAATACGTCCAGAAACCTTATCCTGTGCATCTTCACGAGATTCTACTGGAGCATACTTACGAATGTCATCTTTTGCAACGACAACTCCTGCTGCGTGAACACCAACACTTCTAATTTTTCCTCTAAGTCTTTCTGCAAGCCACACTACCTCTGGATACTTCATCCTGAACTCTTTTGTATTTGGAGAATCCATAAAGTCTTCAAAGGTGTCGATTGATTTCATTGCACGATTAACATCAGAAAGAGGAACCATAAATACACGAGAAGCATCACGAATTACTCCCTTATCCTTAAAGTAAGTATATGTTGAGATTGATGCTACATGCTTAAACTTTTTCTTGAGATATTCTTTAACCTCTTTGCGACGACGATCTTCAAAGTCTGTGTCGATATCTGGAAAGTCATTACGTTCTGGATTAATAAATCGAAAGAACAGTAGGTCATATTTAATTGGATCTACATCTGTGATACCAAGGGCGTAGCAGACTAAAGAGCCTGCTGCAGAACCACGTCCTGGACCAACCATAATATTATTAGTCTTAGCCCAATTAATCATATCTGCTACTACAAGGAAGTATGAGGCAAAGGACTTTGACTTAATAATATCTAGCTCTTCATTGAGCCTATCTGTATAGGCATCATCAGCATCTAGACCTAGCCTTTTAAGGCCCTCAGAGGCCATTTGAGCCAACTTATCGTCGGCATCCGTCTTGGGTACTGGCAGAAGGTCTAGACCGCTGTTAAAATCGTACTCTCCAATTTTATTGGCTATGTCCATAGTATTATCAAATATGTCTGTTCGATTAATCCCTGACTTCTTGAAGTCTGCCTCAATCTCAGCACGAGTCTGAATAAATAGATTATAATCTACGAATGATATTTTTCGGTCTGGATAAAGATAATTAAATCTATCTAACATGTCTTTCATCTGACGAGACATGTCAAAGTCTGCTTCCTTATCAGATTTTGGAGAGGTGGATAAAATAAGCATTGCCTCTTCTAAAATACGATCTTCTTCCTTAGCAAAGTGGGCATCACCAGTTGCCACCGCCTTAATCTTAAGCTCATCTGCTAAGTTTAAAAGACCATCGTTTATTTCTTTTGGATTGTGAGATTGAACCTCAATATAAAAATCATCACCGAAAGTTTTCTTAAAATCCTTGAGAATAAGTTTAGCCTCAGAGAACTCGCCCTTTTCGATGCATTTAGAAATAAGCCCGTTAAGGCATCCAGACAAGACAATAATACCTTCAGCATATTCTTTTAAAATCTCTCTATCAATTCTAGGCTTATGGTAAAAGCCTTCGTTCCAAGCAAGCTCTTGCAAAATATTTATATTCTCTAATCCCTTTTTATTTTTTGCTAAAAGGATGATGTGATTGTATGCCTGAATAGACTTATCTGTTTTAGATGATCTATCAAATCTATCTGTGGGGGAGATATAAGCCTCAACCCCAAGTATGGGCTTTATGCCCTGATCTTTACATGCTATTTGCATTTCACGATGTGAAGATAGTGTTCCGTGATCAGTAATAGCCAATGCCGTTTGTCCAGCATCCTTAGCCGCCTTTACAAGCTCGGCAGGAGAGTTAAGGCCATCCATTAACGAATAATATGAATGAACATGTAGATGTGTGAATGACATTAACTCTCCGCCTTTAACCTATTTACCAGTCTACGCTGCTACTTGAAGCAGAAGACTCTTCTGTGTTGCTACCGTCGCCCATATAAAAAGCTTCTTGCTCTGCATATGGAACGTGACGAACTGCTGTTTTTTCTAGGTCATACAACTCTAGGGCAGAGAAATCAAACGGAGTTTCATCCTTTGCCAATGGAATAATTGTATAACTTGTGTCTGTCTTTGAGCCATTGCGCTTAATGCGCCACATAAGGTTTGTAATGCTTCCCATTTCACCAGCATATTCAATAAGGGTAGGAGTAATTGTTTTACCGCTTGTACCTTGTGAAAGAATTGCTACGTATGGTTCTTCTTTACCATCGTCCACTAAAACGTTGATGTAAAGACGTGTTCTGGCCTTCCAGCCAGCCTTTGGATCTTTGCGATGCTGTTCATTAGCCCAGTCACGACCTTCGGTCTCCATTGTATCTAGAGCCTTACGTCGGTAATCCTTTGGATTTGTATGCTCTAAAGCAATAAATCCACAACCAAGCTTATCGTTATAATTAGGTGAGTCTGGATCAAGCTCCTGAAGGAAACGAATCTTTACGCTTTCTCCATCTTCGATCTTTAGCCAGCGACCTTTGTTTTCATCCCCACCGCTGTAGGTAGGCTTATCTAGTGCCTTGTTGAGGTCTTTTAGACCCTTTACTATACTCATATATTTCTCCTTTATAGTTGATGGTATATATCCATCTGTATTTTTATTATATCACGAGTTCCAAGATCTGTATTCTATGTCGGATACAGAATTTTTAATGCAGGTCTTTATTTCCTCATCGGTCATGTCGCCAGCATCTTTTGCATCATGAGGATATATCTTACCATATTCATATGAAGCCCACAAGAGGTCTTTGAATTTCAGCTTGCTGGCTATGCTTTTGCCAAGCTCCCTGCCTGCTTGGTCAGCATCAGTCATAATAGTTATCTTATTAAAATATCTATTTAATAAATTGTGCTGCTCTGTAGATAAAAATCCACCTAAAGTAGCAACTACATTTGGGAAGCCAGCCTGATGAACTCGGATTGCATCAAAGTTGGACTCTACAACTATCACATGAGCACCAATCTTTTTTGCTCTATGAATATTAAATAGCGTTTTGCTTTTTGGTAGGTTGACTATTCTTAAATGATTTTCCTTCTA